>ULUL01002241.1_pt1 | contig 32535 bp, 18 predicted proteins | sample 1958481 | NCBI WGS metagenome assembly ULUL01 (sample SAMEA4835759, study PRJEB28245) | human gut metagenome | biome: gut microbiome; material: fecal sample | place: Denmark | collected 2008 | reverse complement strand
AAGCGCAAGAGGGCGATTATGTAATTGATGGCGGATCTTGTTATGGTGATATCTCTTTATATTTTGCTGATAAAGTCAAAAAAAATGGTAAAGTATTTGCTTTTGAATTTGTAAAAGATAACCTTGAAAGTTTTAATAAGAATCTACAACTGAATCCACAATATAAAAATAATATTGTAATAGTGAAAAAAGCAATTTCTGGAGAGTCAAATCAAAAGCTATACGTTGAAGGAATTGGCCCTGCATCAAAAATTATTAATACTGCCAAGGATGGAGCAGATGAAGTGTTTTCGATAACACTCGACGATTTTGTAAAAGAAAATCAAATTGAAAAAATAGACTTTATAAAACTAGATATAGAAGGATGCGAGCTCGAAGCTTTAAAAGGTGCCGCAAAAATATTAAAACAATTTAAACCCAAACTTGCAATAAGTATATATCATAAAGATGAAGATTTATGGCAAATACCTCAATACATAAAAAGCATTGTACCGGAATATGATTTGTATATAAAACAACTGACTGTCGTAGGCTGGGAAACAGTCTTATATGCAAAATGTTCATAATGTAGGATAAACAAATATAATGAGAATTAAACTAGTACAAGACATTATAAATTTATTCAAAAAAAATAAATATACCGGAATACGCCCAATTCTAATTAAATATTTAAAATTAGAAATATTTATTACACAGTTTTTTGGTAAAATTCTTCCTTCAAAAACAGTAAAAGATGGAATAGTATTTATTGACTCATTATTTCCGTTATCTTGTGGTTGGCGTAGTGTAGAAATAAAATACTTACTCGAAAATAACATAACTGTTTATATTATGTCTCCGACAGAAATAGGGGATTTATCATACTATAAACATACTTACGGCATATCATTTATAGAATTTAAAAAAGAAAAGTATAAATATAGCAAATTATATCCAAAGTTTCAAGACAAAATTCAATATTTAGATACAAATAAAAGATATAATTTTAAGCTTGCATATTCATATTTCCTTGGAGAAACTTATACATTGCTCCCCTTTTATAACAAAAACAAAATTCCTTTTGTTTTTGTATTATATCCTGGTGGAGGGTTGGGCCTAAATAATGATTGTTCAATTAAAATGCTCAAAGAAATATTTAAAAGCCCATATTTTAGAAAGGTAATTGTAACACAAAAAGTCACAAGAGATTTTCTTGCTTTAAATAAATTTTGTCCTGAAGATAAAATTGAATACATCTTTGGAGGCTATGTTCAATTTGATAAAACGGATATTCCTCACAAAAAATATTTTCCAGTAGATAAAAGTACAATAGATGTTTGTTTTGTTGCTAAAAAATATTGCAAGTGTGGTGTTGATAAAGGATATGATAAATTTATTGAAGTAGCAAAGATCTTGAGTAAAAAATATAATTATTTAAGATTCCACGTGGTTGGCAATTTTGATAAAAATGATATAAATATTGAAACAATTAACGATAGAATAACGTTTTATGGTATAAGAGATAAAGAATTTTTAAAAAACTTATACTCCTATATGGATATATGTGTTTCTCCCAACACACATTCAATTCTAAGCCCAGGATCTTTTGATGGATTCCCTCTAGGTATTGATTGCATGATGTTTGGTACTGTACTTATGACAACTGATGAACTGAATAATAATAAAGAGGGTTTTTATACTAATAACGAAATTATCCTTATAAAGTCTGAAGTCAATGATATAGTGACAAAGATTGAACGACTCTTGAGTAATGTTGAAATAATGTATCAAATTGGCAACAATGGGAAAAGGAAAACTAATAATTTAATGAATTCGGAGGCACGAGCCAAACGGATAATAACATTACTTTTTAACATTTCAGAAGATAAATATACTGATAAAATTTTAATCAAAAGAATTAAAACATTAGAAAAGTTATATTTAAAATATACAAAAGCAACATCAAGACTAAAAGAACAATTAAGCATTTTTGACAAAATGTTAACAAAGTTTGAGCTTTATAGACCATATTGTGACGATTCATATGGTTCATTTAAATTCTATTGTTTAGAAAATAACATGAAGGAAAAAATTGAATTATTAAAAAGGAATCTAGATGAAAACTCCTGTAAACTTATTGATAAATTTTTATTTAGCATAATGACTCTTCCAGATGCATCTATCTCTCCTGAATTTTTATTAAGTAAAAATATAACAAAAAAAATGGAAACAGCAGAAGAAAAAGAAATTAAAAAAATATTTTATGAAAATATTCCCATCTATAAAAAGGAATTTGATTTGATGGGTGAAAGATATTTAGAAGAAACTTTTGTTTTTCATAATGGTTTAAAATTTTGTAGCACAAAAATGTTAGAATATATAAACAACAAAGACTTTATTGATGGAGGAGCCTTTATTGGAGATAGTGCATTAATTTTTAATAAATATTATAACCCTAGAAAAATATATTCATTTGATATATCAAAAAAAATAGAATCAAAATTTCATGAAATTATGAAAAGGAATTGTGTTCCTTATAATAAATACGCGTTCATAAATTTAGGTCTTTCAGACTGTAAAAAAGAAATAACATTTGACGATAATGCATATACAGGAACAAGTTTATTATCCGATGGAACTGATAAAATCAAGTGCACCGACATAGACTCATTTGTAGAAGAAAATAATTTAAACATAGGATTTATAAAAATAGACTTAGAAGGTTCTGCATATGAAGCTATTTTAGGAGCACAAAATACAATAAAAGTGCAAAAACCAATTCTTTGTATTTCTATTTATCATTCTCCAAAAGAATTTTTTGAAGTAAAACCTCTTTTAGAACAGATTACTCAAAATTGTAAATACATTTTTAAAATAAAAAAATTGCAACATATTCCATATGTTACAAATGAATATGTTATTTTTGCATACCCCAAAGAATTAGAGGAGAGCAAATAAGATGATATTAGGAATATATGGAGCTGGTGGCCTAGGCCGAGAAATATTAGATATTGCATTAAGAATAAACCAAGTTAAAAACAAATGGGAAGAAATTTGTTTTATTGATGATATAAGCACAGTTAAACAACTTAATGGAATGAATGTAATTAATTTTGAAGAGCTAAAAAATTTGAAAAACGCTGAAGTAATAATCGCCATTGGAGAACCTTTATATAGAGAACAAATTTACATAAAATTAATAAACAACAATATCAAATTATCCACATTAATTGATCCTACTGCTATTATTAGCAAACACGCATTAATTGAAGAAGGTGTTATTATAGGAGCCTATTCTTCTATTAATACTAATGCCCAAATAAAAACAAATTGCCTAATCCAACCATATTGTCTTATTGGACACGATGTAAAAATTGGTAAACATAGTGTAATATCAACACATTTTACACCTGGTGGAGGCTGTGAAATCGGAGATAGAGTGTTTGTTGGAATGCAATCGACAGTAAAGGAAAAAATAGAAATAGGAAATGACTGTATTATAGGAATGGGTTCTGTAGTCTTTAAAAATACTACAACAAATATGATTGTTATGGGCAATCCAGCAAGAGCAATCCTAAAAAATGAAGAACACAAAGTATTTAAAAAATAAAGGAGGATAAAATGTCAAATTTAGAAAAATATAAAAAGGCTTTTACTGAGACTTTTGAAATTTCAGAAGAACAAACAAAAGGATTAAAATATCAAGATATTCAAGCGTGGGACTCTGTTGGACATATGGGACTTGTTGCAGCTATTGAAGATGCTTTTGATATTATGCTCGACCCTGATGATATTGTTGATTTAAGTTCTTTTGAAAAGGGTATGGAAATCTTAAAAAAATATAATATAGAAATGTAGGCAAAAATGACAGAAAAAATTGTTTTGCAAAATTTGGATGCACAACAAATTCAAGAATATCAACAAAACAGATACCCTTGTTTTTTTGTTGATAAAATTGTTGAGGCTGTACCTGGAGAATATGCAAAAGGTTATAAAAATTTCACATATAATGAATGGTTCTTTCCTGCACATTTTGAAGATGAACCAAACGTCCCAGGATTTGTGCAAATCGAAACATTAACACAAGTCTTTCTTATGACTTTTTTAACATTTCCAGAAAACAAAGGTAAAAAAACAGGTTTTGTGTCTGTTAGTAATGCAAAATTCAGAAAAAAAATCATACCTGGAGACAGGCTAGATATAGTTGCTGAACTTGCCTCTTACCGACGCGGTCTTGCAAAGGGTAAAGTAAAAGGTTACATAAACAACGAATTGGCAAATGAAGTGGAATTAGTTGTTTCTATTCCTGATATAATGCTTAACTTTATGCCAAATACAAATAAGGAGAAATAATGCCAAGAGTTGCGGATTATGTAATGCAAAGACTCCAGAAACAAGGTGTAAAACACATATTTCTTGTTACAGGAAGAGGAATGTTATATCTATCAGATGCATTGGCTAGACAAGAAGGTATACAAGGAATTTGCGTCCACCATGAACAAGCAGCAGCATATGCAGCTATGTCATATGCTCAAAAAACTAATAACATTGGGGTGGCTATGGTTTCCACAGGTTGTGCATCAACAAATGCCATAACGGGAGTTCTTTGTGCTTGGCAAGACAATTTACCATGTGTATTTATTTCTGGACAAAATAAGCTTAATGAAACAACAAGATATACAAATTTACCAATTAGAACATATGGTCAACAAGAAGCTGATATTGTTAGTTTAGTTAAACCAATTACAAAATATGCAACAATGATTACAAAACCAGAAGACATCGCATATGAAATGGATAAAGCATTATTTCTAGCAAATGAGGGTAGAAAAGGACCTGTTTGGATAGATATTCCTCTAGATATTCAAAATATGAGGATTGAGGAAGAAAAACTTAAATGTTTTATTCCTGATATTTGTGTAAAAAAACCTACCCCCAAAGATATAAAAACTGTTATTGAAAAAATTAATAATGCTAGACGTCCAATCATTCTCTTTGGAAGTGGGATACGCTCTGCACAAGCACAAAAGGAGCTTAAAACATTTATTTCAAAAACAAAAATTCCTGCGGTATATTCAACATCGTCAGTTGACATTCTTGACACTAACAGTGAACTTGTAATTGGATGTGTAGGTGCAATGGCAGCTAACAGGGCAGCAAATTTTGCAATACAAAATGCTGATTTGATTCTCATTCTTGGCAATCGTTTAACAACAATGATCACCGGCAATGATATAAATAAATTTGCTAGAGAAGCAGAAATTATTGCTGTAGATATAGATGAATTTGAACACAAAAAATTTCCTAAAAAGATAGATAAGTTTATCCATTCTGATATAAAAGAATTTTTAAAAGAAATAAACAAAGAAACAGCAAAAGAAACTGAAATAAAGTGGCAAGAAAAATGCAAACATTGGAAAACAGAATTTCCAAAATGTGAATTACAATACAAAAATACGAAAGCGGTAGACCTATATGAACTTGCAGAAGTATTGAGTGAAAATATGGATGATGATGCGGTTTGTATAACAGATGCCGGTCTCGAAGAGTTGATTGTGCCTACAACTATACAATTTAAAGAAGAGCAAAGATGTATTCATCCAGTATCACAAGGAGCAATGGGTTTTGCTCTACCTGCACTGATAGGTTCGTATTTTGCAGATAAAAAACAGAATATTGCAGTAATTGGCGATGGTTCTATTATGATGAATTTACAAGAGCTCCAAACAATAAGTTATCACAAAATTCCTGTAAAAATTTTAATTATAAATAACAACTGTTATGCAGTTATAAGAAAACGTCAGCAGGACTTATTCAGAACTAGAACAATTGGTACAGATTCAGAAAACGGCGTTTCATGTCCAGATTTTCAACACGTTGCGAAATGCTTTGATTTTAAATATGAAAAAATTTCTTCAAGCGATGAGTTGTATAAATTAAAAAATATTCTCAAACTTGATGAACCTGTAATTTGTGAAATTATTGGAAAAGAGAATCAAGGTTACATACACAGCTCTTTTAGAAAAAATTCAAAAGGAAAATTTGTTCAGCCACCAATTGAAGATCAATCTCCTTTTATTGATAGAGCTTTGTTCAATAGAGAAATGGTTGTAGAGCCGATTGATGAATAGAGAGGTATGAGATGGCGATAATAACGTTAAAAAACGGAGATAAAATAGGCTACGATACACAACCTTACTTCATAGCAGAAGTAAATTCAAGCCACAATGGCAATGTCGAAACAGCAAAGGAAATGTGTAAAATGGCAAAAGAATCGGGCTGTAATTGTGTAAAATTCCAGTCCTGGAGCTCTGAAAGCCTTTATTCAAAGTCATATTATGCAAAAAATCCTATTGCAAAAAGAATTGTACAAAAATTTTCAATCTCACCGGAAGATTTAAAAGACATTGCTCTTTATTGTAAAGAAATAGGGATAGCTTTTTCATCTACACCTTATTGTGAAGCAGAAGTAGACTTCCTTGTTGATGAATGTCAGGCTCCATTTATAAAAATAGCGTCAATGGAAATCAATAATTACGATTATTTACAATATATAGCCCAAAAAGGCCTTCCTGTAGTACTTTCTACAGGAATGGCAGAAGCTGACGAAGTCAGAAAGGCAGTAAAAGTTATTGAAAATGCCGGCAACAAACAAATTATACTTCTTCATTGCATTTCAATATATCCTGCAGCTCCGGAAACTATTCATTTGAACAATATTTTGTGGCTTAAAGAAGAATTTCCCGAATATCCAATAGGTTTTTCAGATCATACTCTGGGAACTGAGATTTCTGCCGGTGCAGTCGCACTGGGAGCGTGCGTTATTGAAAAACACTTTACACTGGATAAGGGAAAAATGGGAATGGACAACAATATGGCAATTGAACCGGCTGAAATGAGCCAGCTTACCCGAAATTGCGTTAATGTCTATAAATCTCTGGGCTCAAAAGAAAGAATAGTGTCAGAGGCAGAATACAAACAACGTGAAAATATGAGAAGAAGCGTTGTCGCAGCACACGACCTGAAAGCCGGATGTATTTTAACAAAAAATGACCTGATTCTAAAACGCCCTGGCACCGGCATACCGGCAGATAAAATTGATTCGGTTACAGGCAAAAAATTAAACAAAGATGTAGAGTTTGATACATTGATTTTTGAAGAGGATTTGATTTAACAATGGAATTGCTCAATTTTGACAATTTACAAATTTATTGCTCTGTATATGAATATATTGATTCCAATATGTATGTAATTTTTGAGCAGGAAAATGCCATAATTATCGATCCGCACTATAATGCAAAACTCGCGCAAATGCTGGAGGAAAAACAGATTGAAAATATTGAAATTCTTCTTACTCATGAGCACCCTGACCACATTTCGGGCTTGCCGTGGCTAAAAGAAAACTTCAATACCAAAATAATATGCACAAATGCCTGTGCCGCAGCCATATCCGATGAAAAAGCCACCCGCCCGCTGCTTTTGACTTTTGTATTGGAAGAAAAAGATAGTATTAACAATACAAATCTTCTTGAAAAATTTCAAAAATCATACAAAACATTTGCCATTGACGCAGATATCACATTTGAGAATGAGTATTCGTATAAAACAGCAGAACATTTCTTTGAATTTTATAGAAAACCGGGGCATTCTAAAGGCAGCTGCTGCATTATGCTGGATAAACAATATATATTTACAGGCGATTTGCTAATGAAAGATAATCCAACAATAACAAGGTTCCCGGGTGGAAAAACAAAGGATTTCAAAAATATTACAATTCCTTTTTTGCATACTTTAAACAAAGAAATCACTGTTTTGCCCGGACATGGCGACATATTTCAACTAAAAGAGAAAATGATTGAAGGACATTTAAATGTGGCAATTAGATAAATTCAAAAACAACACTGCTGTAATCACAGAAAGCGGCGAAAAAATCACATACGGCGAGCTAGAAGAACACTGCCGTGCATTGACCGGCAAAATCGGCAAAAGATGCCTTGTTTTCAATCTTTGCAAGAATGAAATCGGGTCGCTTGCCGGATATATCGGCTTTTTAAATGCAAAAATAGTTCCCTTAATGCTAAAAGCAGACCTTGATTTTGAGCTGCTGCAAGAATGCATAAGAACTTATAAACCCGATTACCTGCATGTGCCGTCAGGTATGGTTTCTCAGTTTGACGGGTGCCGGGAGGTTTATAAAAACCTCAATTACAGCCTGTTAAAAACGCCTTATGACGGTATTTTTGAGCTGAATGAAGAATTGGCGCTGCTATTAACAACATCCGGCTCAACCGGCAGCCCGAAACTTGTACGTCAGAGTTACAAAAACATTGAAGCAAATACAAAATCTATCGTGGAATATTTGAACCTTGATGAGTCTGAACGTGCAATCACAACGCTTCCAATGAACTATACATACGGAATTTCCGTGCTGAATACGCATTTGCGGGCGGGTGCAGGCGTTATTCTCACCGAAAAAGGACTGATGCAAAAAGAATTCTGGCAGCAGTTTAAAGAATTTGAGGCGACCTCGCTTGCCGGAGTGCCTTATACGTATGAAATGCTTAACAGATTGCGGTTTTTCAGGATGGATTTGCCGTCATTGAGATATATGACACAGGCCGGCGGTAAATTGTCACCCGAGTTGCATGAAAAATTTGCACAATGGGCGCTTGAAAACAACAGAAAATTCGTTGTTATGTACGGACAAACCGAGGCCACTGCAAGGATGGCATATCTTCCGGCTGAAAAATCGCTGGAAAAATACGGTTCTATGGGGATTGCAATCCCGGGCGGAAAATTTTCACTGATTGATGCTGACGGTAAAGAAATTTCAACTCCGGAAACCGTCGGAGAACTGGTTTATGAGGGCGAAAATGTTACTTTAGGCTACGCTGTATGCGGCGAAGACCTCAAAAAAGGTGATGAACGCCACGGCAGACTGATTACAGGCGATATGGCAAAATTCGATAAAGACGGATTTTTCTATATTGTGGGTCGCAAAAAACGCTTCCTCAAAATATTCGGAAATCGCGTCAATCTGGACGAAACAGAAAGGCTGATTAAGGCTAAATTCCCTGAAATTGACTGTGCATGTGCAGGTGTGGATGACAAAATGGAGATATTTATCACAAATCCTGATTACAAATCAACTGTTTCAGACTTTATAACTGAAAAAACAGGATTGAATTTTGTTGCTTTCAGGGTAAATGTTATTTCACAGATTCCGAAAAACGAGGCAGGAAAAACACTTTACAAAGAACTGGAGTGCTGTAATGTTTAACTATGCAGATGTATTGAATATTGCGCCGTTTTCCCTTGCTAAAGAGGAAAAAAGGCAGCTGCTTTTGAAAAATCTGAAAGAACTTACTGAATTCCATCAAGAAAAATGCGAAAAGTACAGAAAAATTCTTGACGTATTGAGAACCGATGTTAAAAGCATTGACAGACTTGAGGATATCCCTTTTATTCCTGTCCGGCTTTTTAAGGAATACGAACTTTGCAGCGTTGACAAAGAAGAAATTTTCAAAACAATGACTTCATCAGGAACATCAGGGCAGGCTGTTTCAAAAATATTCCTGAACAAAGAAACCGCCGCAAACCAGCAAAAAACGCTTGTAAAAATCGTATCGAGCTTCACAGGTGCGTCAAGAATGCCTATGCTTATCATTGATTCACCGTCTGTTATAAAAAACAGGCTTATGTTTTCTGCCAGAGGCGCAGGAATACTGGGATTTTCGATTTTCGGAGCTGACAGGACTTATGCGCTGGATGATGAGATGAATATTGACATCAAAGCAATTGAGGCTTTTTTAGAAAGGCACAAGGGTCAAAAAATCCTTTTGTTTGGCTTTACTTTTATGATATGGCAGTATTTTTACAAAGAATTGAAAAAATTGAACTGCAAAATTGACCTTTCTAACGGAATTCTAATTCATGGCGGCGGCTGGAAAAAACTTGTAAACGAAGCTGTTTCAAAAGAAGATTTTAAACAATCTTTGAAAGAAGTATGCGGTTTGAGCAGCGTACATGACTACTATGGGATGGTTGAGCAAACCGGCTGTGTTTATATGGAATGTGAACACGGACACCTGCATACAAGCGCTTATTCAGACGTTATAGTCAGAAAAACCCGCGATTTTTCGGTTTGCGAACACGGAGAAAAGGGAATTATTCAAGTTGTATCATTATTGCCTGAGTCTTATCCAGGGCATTCACTTTTAACAGAGGATGAGGGGGTAATTTTAGGCGAAGATGATTGCCCGTGCGGACGTAAGGGTAAATATTTTGAAATCAAAGGCAGAATAAAGAATGCAGAAATTAGAGGTTGCTCGGATACTTATGAACGACGTTAATTTTTTAATAGGGAATGAAAATATAATAAACGCGCCGCTGCCAACTTTCAGCGGGGAAATTTGCGAATTTTTGAACGATTTATCAAAAGAAATTATGCAATCGCCGGAAAGCCGGCTTTATCCTGACCTTTATTCGCTCGGTTTCTGGTGCAGAAAAGGCAATATTCAAAAAATTAAAGAAAATTACGCAAATTCAGGTTACAGGCTGGGCAAAGGATTGTGTTTTCATATTGCGCCCTCAAATATCCCCATAAATTTTGCGTTTTCTTATCTTTTTTCGCTTCTTGCCGGCAATTCAAACCTTGTAAGGCTGCCGAGCAAGCAGTTTCCGCAGGTAGATGCCTTGATAAAAATCCTCAAATCGGTTCTTTCAAGGCATCCGGGCATTGAAAAACGCAGCGCATTTGTAAAATACGAAAGAAACAACGAAATAACAGAACAATTTTCACTAAACGCCGACGCAAGAATGATTTGGGGCGGGGACAAAACAATTGAAACCGTCCGAAAAATGAAAACAAAGCCGCGTTGTGTTGATATTGCTTTTGCTGACAGATATTCGGTTTGTATCATTGATGGGGGAAAACTCCTTGAATCCGGCGAAGAAAAGCTCAAACGGCTTTCGCAGGAGTTTTACAATGACACATATTTGATGGACCAAAACGCCTGCTCTTCACCGCAGTTGATTTACTGGGTAAATGACTCAAAAGAAGCAAGAGAATGTTTCTGGAACGCTGTTTACTGCGCAGCAAAAGAAAAATATAATTTACAAGACGCGGTTTGCGTGGACAAGTTTACAAAATTATGCGAGGATGCAATAGATTTTAATTGCATAAAAGAAGTCAAACATAAAAAAAATTTGTTATACCGTAGCGAGTTGACCTCTATAGATGAAAATACAGAAAATTTGAGGGGCAAGGGCGGGTATTTTTATGAATATTCTCTGAAAGATTTAGAGGAATTTTTCAAAATTGTTAATGAAAAATACCAGACAATAACATATTTTGGCATAGAACCGGAAAAGTTGGCACAGGTGATTGTGGCGCATAACCTACGAGGCATAGACAGAATCGTACCAATAGGGAAAGCAATGGATATAAACACCATTTGGGACGGACACGATTTGGTTAGAGAGTTATCAAGAGAAATATCTGTATCATAGGCGAAAAATGCAAAAAAAAACGAATAAAAAAATTTCAATAATCGGAATGGGTGCAGTGGGCGCAGGGATAGCCTATGCATTAATGCTTAAAGACATTGCTGATGAGCTCGTTTTTATTGATATTAATGAAAAAATTGTAAATGCAGAAATGCTGGATATCAGGCACGGAATCCCAAATATGGGCAGAACAAAAATCACCTGCGGCAGTTATAAAGACATTAAAAATAGCGATATGATTATTATAACAGCAGGTAGAAGCAGAAAGAGCAATGAAAGCAGATTAGATTTAGCAGAAGAAAATATAAAAATTACAGAATCAATTGCGCAAAATATTGAAAAAAACTATAACAAAGGAGTAATTCTCATTGTTGCAAACCCTGTTGACATTATAACTTATTACCTGACAAAAAGACTAAATCTTCCATATGGAAAAATCTTAGGTACAGGTTGTATACTTGACACATCTAGGATAATAAATGTTATTGCAGATTATCTAAAAATTGATAAAGAGTTGATAGAAATTTCTGTTATTGGAGAACACGGAAACTCACAAATACCTTTATGGAGTAATGCCAAAGTTGCAAAAGTTCCACTTGAAGAATATTGTAATATCTTTAATATTAAATTCGGTAGTAAAGAAAAATCCGTAATAGAATCAAAGGTTTTGAATATGGGCACAGAAATCATTACAGGCAAAGGTAAAACTTTTTATGGGATTTCAACCTGTGTTTGTTATTTGGCAGAAGCTATATTAAGTAATAAAACAGTCACGGCTAATGTTACAAGTATACAAAAGACCCGATATGGGGAAGTTTGTTTGAGTAAACCGTCTGTTATATCATCTGAAGGAATAAATTTTATTTTACCAGTTAAGCTTAGCAAACAAGAAGAAAAACTTTACGAGAATTCAATACTGGCAATGAGAAGTGTTATTGAACGTTTGGCAAACGATAAATAATATAGGATGAAAGAAAAAATGTTTAAAATCTTGCAAAAAATTAAGGAAAAAATTACAACGACACAGTTTTTTGTTAATTATAAAAGAATGTGGCCTTATATAAGACCATACTGGTTTAGAGCACTTATGGCGGTATTAATTTGTATACCTATTGGTTCACTGGATGCTATCATTGCACTTTCTCTAAAGCCATATATGGATCTGGTTATGGTAGAAAAAAGCATAGCGTCACCTTGGTACATCCCCTTTGGAATCGTCGCTTTTACCTCTATTCAAGGAGGCCTAAATTATCTTGCTACATATTTAAACACCTGGGTTGGTGGCAAAATTTCAAACGGTTTAAAATATGATTTGTTTAAAAAACTACTTACATTTGAAACATCATTTTATGATAAAAGGAGCTCCGGCGATGTGGTGTTTCAGTTTAATAACAATGCAGATCTTGCTTGTACAGGATTGCTTGATAATCTAAAAGTATTCACTCAAAGATTATTCTCTTCTGTTTCTCTTGTTTGTGTATTATTTTATAATTCATGGCAGCTGGCCTTAATTGCTGTAGTAGTATTAGGTGCGGCATTTGCACCCGTTGCGAAAATAAGAAAGAGAATAAACGATGTAATGCAGAAAACACTCGTGGCAGATGCAGCTGTCATCACAGCATATAACGAAGCTTATGCAGGCAACAAAACTATAATATCTTATAACCTTTCTCAAGATCAAAAAAATAAATTTTTCAATATATTAAAAAGTATATTTACGTTGAGAATAAAAATGGTCCAAAGAACATCCTGGCTTTCTCCAATGATGCACGTAATTGTATCGGTTGGTATAGGTCTGGCCATTGGTTTTGGAAGTCATTTGATACTTACAAAACAAATAACGAGCGGAAATTTTGTATCGTTTATAACAGCTTTGATTATGCTTTATAGTCCAATAAAAAGTATTGGGAATAACTTCAACCAACTTCAGTTATCATTCTTTGCCATAGAAAGAGTATTTGATGTGTTAGATGCAGAACCAGCAATAAAAGACACAGACAATGCTGTTGAATTAAAAAATAATTATTCCGAAATAGAGTTTAAAGATGTGGTATTTGAATACATACCAGATGTCCCTGTATTAAATGGCATAAACCTTAAAATAAAAAAAGGACAAACAATAGCTTTTGTAGGAAATTCCGGCGGAGGTAAAACAACTTTAGTCAATCTTATCCCACGTTTTTATGATGTAAAATCCGGGGCTATAATGATAGACGGTGTTGATATAAGAAACTTCACACTGAAATCATTAAGACAAAATATCGCAATTGTATTTCAGGATAATTTCCTTTTTTCCGGAACAATAAGAGAAAATATTATGCTTGGTAATGAAAACGCAACTGAAGAAGAGCTGCAACTAGCTATCAAAATGGCATATTTAGATGATTTTATTGAGTCACTGGAAAATAAAGAAAACACCTTCATTGGAGAAAGGGGGGTGCTTTTATCCGGAGGACAAAAACAACGTGTGGCAATCGCAAGAGCATTTTTAAAAAATGCGCCTGTTGTTATACTTGATGAGGCAACATCAGCACTGGATAACAAAGCTGAAGCTGTTGTGCAAAAAGCCATTGATAACCTCATGAAGGATAAGACTGTATTTGTAATTGCTCATAGACTTTCAACAATTCAAAATGCTGATAAAATAGTTGTCATAAATGAAGGTAAAATTGCAGAAACAGGTACCCATATAGAACTTTTAAATATTGAAAACGGTGCATACAGATCTTTATATAATGCACAGTTCAAAAAACAAGAAGACAACAAAACAGCAGTATGTTAATATAAAGACAAATAACAAAAAAAATTAAGGTTTAAATGAAAGAAGATTGTAAAATTTGTGTTATTTGCCATTTGTATTATCAAAATTTATGGCCAGAAATAAAAAATTATTTATCAAATTTAACGCAGTTTTCAAATTTTGATCTGTATGTGACTTGTAACTCGTCTGATCAAGAGCTTTTTGATGATATACAAAATTCCTTTAACACATCCGGCAAAGTAAATATAGATATTATCGAGAACTTAGGTGCTGATATTTATCCATTTATTTACGAGCTGAATAAAATAAATTTAGACGATTATGATATTGTTTTCAAATTACATACAAAACACAATGTAGAATATATTAAGCAAAAAATAAATAATTGTCTCTGTGGAAAAAATCTGTGGAGAGATTTTATGCTTACCTCTATATTAAGTGAAAAAAACATTCCTCTTGTAATCAAAAGCTTTAAAGAAAATAAGAAAATTGGCTGTATAGGCTTTGAGCCCTTGTTGATTACCATATCTAACAAAAATAAAGAATATTTTTATAACAAATACGTACAAGAATTAAATTTAAAAAAATTAAAAACTTACAAATTTTATGGTGGAACAATATTTGCAATAAAAGCAGAATTATTAAAATGCATACAGCATAAATACTACGATACAGATTTTATAAATAATCAAAATACTAAATTTCCTGCTATCTGCTATGCTATTGAAGATTTATTAGGATATATTGTTGAGGCACAAGATCATATTTTCTATGATTTACACCCAATACAAGGATTTATTATAAAATTATTTTCTCATAAGTCTATAGCACCATACATAATACCTATAATTAATAAATTTTTCTTTAAAAAATAAATTCCACTATATAGCCGATGAGTAAGGAATAAATACTTTCTATAATATAAATAAATATGGGGAGAGTATAATTATGGGTCTTGAAATAAACAACGGGACAACTCTACAAAACGGCATAATTAACAGCTTATATACAAAGGTTCAGGGATATACATCTAACCTTTTGAACACTGATACAAAAGATTTTGCTGATTATTTAAAAAGTAACTTTGATGAAATAGACAAAAATTCCGACAATACACTATCCCAACAGGAAATTGCTCTGCAAACTTTGAAAGACAGAAAAAATCCGGAATTACAAAAGGTTCTTGAAAATAATAATGTTAATAAACTTACTGAAAATGTAGACACAGATAAAGACGGAAAAGTTACATACAGTGAAGTGAATCCTGATTCTAACGTACCAAATATTTTAAAAGGTGCATTAAGAGAAATACAAAACACCAAAGATTGGGGATTTGGAGCACAAAATTTAGCGCAAAACCTGTGCAAAAATTATTATGCAAGCCCTGCGATGACGCAGCTGGCAACGCAAGCTATCAGCTATGTTTTGTAACATTAGCCTTATAAATTATTGCCAAAGAATTAATTAATCGTTATTATAAAAGTCGGTTTACAACACAGGCGACAATAATAATGATTAATATAGATTCACTAAAAAAAGATTTTTTGGCATCAGTTATAGTATTTTTGGTAGCAATGCCGCTGGCTATAGGCATTTCAATAGCATGCGGATTGCCGATTTATTGCGGGATAATCTCCGGCATAATAGGCGGTATCATTGTTGGAGCATTATCTGGCAATTCTTTACAGGTGTCCGGGCCGGCTGCCGGTTTAATATTGATTGTAGTAGATATAATTCACACTCTCGGAATAGAAAAACTTTTTCTGATAATATTTGTTGTAGGTTTAATGCAAATTTTATTCGGCTTTTTATCGTTGGGAAAATGGTTTAGAGCTATATCTCCTGCAATTATACAAGGTATGCTGGCAGGAATAGGGATATCAATTTTTCTTTCACAATTCCACATTATGCTTGATAGCAAACCGCAAAATACATTTATAGCAAATATTCTCGACCTTGGCAGGGTAATTTATCACTCTGTTCTGCCTATGAATGGGTCTGCTCATCACCTTGCAGCAATGGTGGGGCTTTTAACAATCTGTATAATTGTGGTGTGGGATTTGCTTCCGTTTAAAAAGCTTAAAGCTGTACCGTCCGCTCTTGTTGCAGTTATTATCGCTTCTTTGTTTGCAAACTTTATGCATTTTGATATTAATTATATTCAGGTTGGACAAAATTTTTGGAGTGAGGCTATATTCATAAAACCCTCATTGTTTGCACATATACTGGATTTAAAAGTTTTGATAAGCGCACTAGTAATAACATTTATCGCCAGTGCGGAAACTCTTTTGACGTCAACTGCAATCGACAAAATGAGCTCAAAATCAAAGACTGATTATGATAAAGAAATCATTGCACAGGGCGTAGGAAACGCACTCTCAGGTGTGGTTGGAGGGTTGCCAATCACAGGAGTTATAGTGAGAAGTGCCGCAAATATTAATGCTGATGCTCAAACAAGGATGTCTACAATACTTCATGGTTTATGGATTTTACTTTTTGTGAGCTTTTTCCCGGCAATTTTAAACTACATACCAATATCTTCTCTAGCGGCAATCCTTGTATATACAGGGTACAAGCTTGTTGACATTCAAGCAGCAAAACATATTCTAAAACTCAGCAAAGGTGAATTTGCAATTTATATTATCACGCTGGTTGCAATATTATTTACCAATCTCTTTGAAGGAATTTTGGCAGGCTTTTTCTGTGCTCTTATAAAAAGCGCATATAAAGTTTTAAAAGTTGATATTGACACTGAATACGATGAACAAACCAACACAATAACGGCAAAAATACACGGAAATATCACCTTTATACAGCTGCCCACACTCATAGAAGCACTTGAACGCTTGCCAAAGGACAAAAATATAACCCTTTGTGCAGAACGATTACACTACATTGACCATGCCTGCATAGACTTTATTAAAGAATGGGAAAAAGGCCGCAGAGCAGAGATAACAACAAAAGGAATGCCCTACAACGTGCATGTTGCATGGGAACAGATGAAAGAAACTTATCCATCATTCAAGTGGTGTCACTTCCACAAATCACATGATGAAAATGACACCCCTTCAATGCATTAATAATTTTATATTACAGATTTTCACTGAACATACTCAAGAAAAGCATAACCGTTGAAGTAAGTTTATCAACATTGACAAAGGCAATTTCAACGATTCTTCCGTTGATATTTTTTACCTGCCCATCAACATTAAAGGCTATTTCTTTATATTTTAAATCAATTTGTACATTTTGATTCAGTTTCAGACCATCATCGCTCACGGTATCTGCTGTTACAACTATTCCTTTTTTAGAAATTTTGATAACAGAATCAACAACAGGTTCTTTTATCAGTTCAGACTCAGAAGCACCGAGAATACGGTTTTCTTTATCTCTTACAACCCATCTGATTTGTTTTATGCCTGTTGATTTGTCGGCATCTACCGCAGTTGAATCTTTATTTTCTGCTTCTTGAACATATCTTGAAATAGGTATAACCTTATCTGTTAATACAGGGTCTTTTACCTGTCTGTTCGGGTTATAAGGATTTCTATCATCACTCGGATCCGGAGGAATAACCGGCACATCAGGAATGTCTGGCTTATCTGTTTTATCCACAATTATTGTATCAAACATTTCCGAGTTAAACGAAGTATGGTTTGTATATTCTTTATCCGGTGCATCGTTATAATGCTTGTTGATTGCATAATCACGTTCAACATCAGTGTTATTGATATCCAGCCTCAAATTGTTATTTCTTATTATTGCTTTTTCACCAATGATGCCGCTTTCTATTACTATTTTTGAGAAAGCATCAGGATTTGATGTGTTAATCGAGTCAATAAATGCATAATCCGAATACAATTTTTTGAAATTAGCTCCGTACAATGCATCACCAACAGAGTCACCCAGTGTCAGATGGACATTTAGTGCGTGTTTGTCATTTGCATCAGGAGAATAATACGGGTTGTGAGGGTCAGAACCTGCATCGCCTTGAGCATAGTTTGCACCTTGTATATCAAACTCTAACAAATCTCCGTTTTTGTTAGCATTGTGGAAGCCGGTTGCTTCGTTTCCATATTTATCAACTCTTTTTTGACCGGCAACAGAATCGTCTGATATATCATAAACCTGAGCTGTGATTGTATCAGCTTTTAGGGTAGCTTTGTTTTGAACATAAGCATTATAAATATCAAGCTTACTGTTAGGTTTCAAGTTTTCCAACTCTTCCGGGCTCATGCCTGGTGTGTAAGATCCGGACGGCTGACGTTTGGCATCGAGAACTGTCAGGTTTACATTTTCAGGGATAACATCCTGAGCTCTTTCAACTCTGCCAAGATTAATTATCGTCAACTTTTCATCATTAACAGTAATATTAATATCCTTTAAAGCCGCAATTTCTCTGATTTCAGTATTGCCTTCAGAGGTTATATCAATTGAGTCATTTCTGCTCAATGCCGATTGTATATTGAGTGCAGAATTGCTATTCATCGTTATATGAGAGCCGGCTTCAGCATATACATCGGTTGCAATATTCATATTATCAAGCGAAATCTTACCACTGTCAGAAGCCGCAAATGCGTACAGGTTGTCAGAAGTAATGCTGTTGCCTGTTATATTACCATTAAGAGCACTCAAAATGGCATCTTTTGCACTAACCGAATCGAGATTAAGATTGCCGTTAACTGCAAGCAAATTAAGAGTTTCTTGAGCATCGGCAGTAATATGGCCGCCGGCATTCACATGGATAGATTTATCAGCATCCAGCACAAATCCATCTTTTATTATGTTTCCGAGAGTATCATCAAGAGAACCTATATTGTCAGCCGAAAGCTCAATATTGTTGCCTGCACTGATACCACCTGCGTTTGGCACCGGCGCCTCTGATAGAGAGTTATTTAAAATATCCGCATTTTGTGCAGTGATTTCAATATTTTCATCAGCAGAAATGTTTGCGTGCTCTTTATTATGAGCAATATTTATATTGGAGCCGTTGCTTTGTACAGTAACGTTTTTACCATGGACAGTTCCGTCAAAGTTTACGCTTTGAGCAGCCTGTTTATTTTCTATTGAAATATCAGCACGGGATGTAATTGAAGCGTCCTTAGCAACTGTCAATGAGCCTTTATTATTTATAACATTAATATCAGAGCCTGTATTAACGTTTGAACCGTTTTCAAAAGTTATACCATTTTGTCCGTTGTTTGTTATATTAACAGTGCCGTTATCTCCGGCAATTGTGCCTTTTATGGAGATTCCGCTCTGATCTGAGTTTGACATATTATTCAGGTTCAATTCACCTTCGTAGAAGGTATCGCCCTGTTGTATGCCGTTTACGGCAAGGTTTGCATTTTCATCTACAATAAGACTGCCCTGTCCTCTGTTTTCAAACGTAATGGTTGTACCGAAACTTTCGAGGTCCATTGAAATATTCATATCCTCATCTGCACCATTTATAAAGGTGTTTACAGAGCCTACCTTGGCATCAATTTCTCCTGCCAGAATCATTGAGCCTGCATTATTTTCCAGCGTCATATTGCCGTTATTAATGATTGTTCCGTTCATTGCCAGACCATTTGCGCCGTTATTTGTAATATTCAGGCTGCCATTATTGTTGTTAAGCACAGCTGTATCTGCAATTATTATGCCCGAATCCGTACCTGAATTATTTGCTGTAATTGAAGAGTCCGCATTATTTGTCAATGTTCCTGAAACATTAACAAGGCCGTTACCAGTTATTGAGTATGAAGAACCCGTATTGATACTGTTCACGGAAACATTGTTGCCCTGTAAAGACACATTGCCTCTGCTGTTGAGAATTCCTGCTGAATTCAGGTCTGAAACAGACGAGAGCGTAATATCTGCAGCCGACACATTGCTATTCAAATTAAGGTCTGCATCAGCACCGCTTGTTTTAATATTTACAGAACCTGTTGTATTGTCTGTTTGAGCAATATTTAAATCCATATCAGGACTGTCTATATAAAGGTTGTTTGCATCCAGGAAAACACTGCCGCCTGAATTTAATTTTATATAAGAATCCGCTGTTCCGATATGGTTGCCTGCTTTAAGAGAGATATCTCCGCCTGCTTTTAGTGCAATACCTGCAATATTTTGTTCAATATTACCGTTTGCTGTATCAATAATTATTGAGCCGTTTGATGATTCAACCAGCGCATTTAACAGCACATTACCGCCGGTTGCGTTTGTAATGTATACAAGGCCGTTTGTATTTGAGATTTTATTAAGCTCTATATCACTTGCATCTGATGCGGTATTTTCTATATTCACACCATTTGCAGAGGTAATATCATTCAATTCAATGCTTCCTGATTGGCTGTTTTGAGCATTAAAACCACTGTCTCCGCTGCTTATGATATTTCCGCTTTGTTGGATAATGCCTCCTGTTGAAACAATTGACACATCAGCACCTGTTACATCGGAATTCAAAATAATTTCGTTTCCTGATAGGTTAGACAATGACACATCTTTGAGAGCATCAATTTTTCCCACAATAATACTGCCCGAAGCACTGTTATCATTTGCAATATTTACCCCGCCGTTTTGTGCAGTTATGTTATTTAACTTAATACCGCCTGAGACAGAGTTGGAGGCATTCAATCCGTTTTCGCCGGTTGCTGTAATATTACCTGCAATTTGGGAAATACCGCCTGTTGCAATAAGATTTATATCTGCACCTGAGATATTAGAGTTAAGTCTTATTTCACCCTCTGAAAGGTTAGACACAGAAATATCTTTTCCGGCTGTTAAATTGCCAAGTATGATACTTCCGGCTGCAGTTTCGTCATTAGTTATGTTTATGTTTCCGTTAGATGCAGTAACATCAACCAGTTCTATTGAACCGGCTGTTTTATTTGTAACATTTACACCGTTAGTGCCTGTACTTACAATCTTACCGCTTTCTTGAGTAATTCCGCCGGCTGCATTAAGAGTAACGTCTGTTGCTTCTATTAATGAAGACAGTATCATTTCACCGCCCTGGGCAATTAATTCTATATAACCTGTTGCATTTAGATTTTTATTAACAATCAGGCCCTCTGCAGAGTTTAGTCTGATGTATCCATTGGCACTCATGTCTTTGGAAATTGTAATATTGCCAGAACCTGTTGTGGAAAGGTCAATATCTTTGCCTGCTATTATATCGCCGGTTTCTATATCAAGCCCTATGCCGTTTAAAACAACAGAACCGGCAGCATTTGCGTGTAAAGACCCCGCTACAAAATCAATTGCATGGCCTGTAAGTCCTATATTGCCTGCTGTACTTACAAGATTTAGGCTATCAACATCAAAAGATTTTTCAATACTATCTGATTGTGTAATATCACCGTTGGCTGTTAAATCTGCTGTTTGTCCCTGAATTAGACCGTTTAATCTAATACCGGAATCAGATGTTAATTTAACAATGTTGTCAGCATTGATATTACCGATATTCAATGCATTTTCATTTCCGGTATCAGCGCCGTGGATATAAACATTACCGGCCTTATCAACATTCAATGCACCTGTAACCTTCATATCTATTGCGTTGTCAGCAGCACCCACATCACCGTTGTTTGCTGTCAATGTAACTCTGTCTGCTTCAATTGAAGGGGTTGTCAATGCAGTATCTTGTTTTATTCCGTTAGAAGAATTTACATTGACATTGTCGCCTTGAACAAGACCGTTGAATGTAATATCGCCCTGTTTTGATACAAGATTAACTTCTGTAATATCTTGAGGTGTATCTTTAACTGTTTCTATGTTACCTATTTTAAATTCACCTGTAGTATTTTCCAGATAGAGCTTTTGCCCACGGCCCGAAACAGCACCACCTGCATTTGTGTTGATAAATTTATCTGCACTTCCGACAGATTTGCCGCCCAAGAATATATCCTGTCCGGCTATTACTGTGGCAGATGTATCCTGTTTTACGATGTTACCTTCATCCGAGTTAATAGAAACATTACCGTTAGAAGATTCTATATTACCTGTCAAATCAACATTGCCGCCTGTTGCATTGACAATATTAAGATTTCCTCCGGCAGAAACAAGATTTCCAACAGCCACCAGTGCTGCCGAATCACCTGTATTAGTAATATTCATGCCTGTCTGTGCGGCAACATTGTTCAGTATTATGCCGCCTGATACAGTATTGGAAGCCAACACTTTGCCAGCCGTACTTGTGACAGAACCTGAAATTTGATTGATACCACCCTGGGTTTCCATTGTAATGTCGTTAACAGCCTGAATTATGGCTGAAAGTTCCAGCCCTTCTTTCGCACCCAGGAAAAGATAATCTGAGGAAGTTATATTTTTGTCCACAACAAGACTTTGTGCAGAGTTTAATCTAATATATCCTCCGTTTTGAGTTGAGAGTTCACTTTGGATAATAATGTTACCGGAGTTTGTTGTGCTTAAGTCAATGTTTTTACCGGCATTGATAGTATCGGTTTTTATATCCACATCAATACCGTTTAAAACTATAGAGCCCTTCTCTGCTGAGGCTTTTACTGAATCTGCCGCAAAAATCAGAGCATTATTCTCACGTCCGATATCTGTATTATTTGCAGTCAAATCGAGCTTGCCGCTTGCTGTTATAGTTTTTTCATCACCTTCTTGATAAATGCCGTCAGCAGCATTCAATGTAATATCAGAGCCGGTAATTTCTGAATTATCTCTTATGTTTATATCTCCGGATGTTGTAGTAGAAATATCAACAACACCGCCTGAGTTAATTCCTGCAAGGTTTATTGTCTTACCTGGGCTTTGTAAATAAACCGATGAGCCGGTAACTGTAACATTATTGTCAGCATTAACCTTTATTTTTTGCAACTCCTCGCCAACTGTTGAGTTTGCATTGAGTGTAATATCATTACCTGCTGTTAACAGCACATTTTCATTGCCGGCTGTGATTTTTCCATCAGAATCAACAACAATGTCAGTGCCTGCATTTATCAAAGCATCAAGAAGAATATCCCCTGTTTGTGAGATAAGCTCAACCTTCTCAGACGCAGTTATATCTTCGCTCAAGTTTAGGCTTTCAACAGAATTTAACCTGATATAGCCATCGTTGGCAGTGAGTGCGCTTTGTACAAATATTCCGCCCGAATTTTCTGTGGAAAGGTCAATACTTTTCCCGGCAACAATCGAACCGCCGCCTGAAGCGGAACCAACATAAATGTCTGTATCTATACCGTTGAGAATAACGGAACCCTGCTGTGCATTAGCTGACAATGAACCTGTTGATGAAAAATCAATGGCATTACCGGTTTCGCCAATATCACCTGTTTGAGCGGTTATGTCAAGGTTGTCCGCCTCAATTGATTTAGACAGAGTGCTGTCTTGTTTTACGCTTCCTTTCGCGTTTAGAACGATATTTCCGCCTTTCATCAGGTTTTTGATAACGATATCAGAACCGTCTCCAGTCGTTCTTATATCTACATTACCTGTCTGTGATGCGGTTATGCTGCCTGTATTAAAGTTTTTGTCAGAGGACATATAAATATTAGAAGCCTCTGCATTTACCACGCCTTCTGTGTTGACTGCAACAGAATCTGTTGATGATTTTCCGATATCACCTCCGCTTGAGACCAAATTTATATCTCCGGTAGCGGTGATTCCTGTTTTGGAAGGGTTGTCCTGAGTAATATCTCCTGAAGCAGTAAGGTTAACAGTATTTTGAGATACTATTTCACCTATTTTTAAGCCGCCTTGTGTATTTTTAATAAAGATATCCGCTGCATTTGAGTTGAGCACATTACCTGCATTGATAGCAATTTCCTGACCAACAGCTCCAACATTACCCGCAGCATTGAGAGTAATATCATTACCCGCAGAAACAAGGCCTGAATTCTGAATAATATTACCCTGCGTATCAACAGTTACATCAGTTTGTGCTTTTACTTGCGCATTGAGAGTAACATCGTTAACAGCACCAAGAGTAACACTGCTGCCGGTTGATGTGATATTTTGTGTTACATTCAAGGCTTCTGCTGAGTTTAGTCTTATGTATCCATCTGCAGTAATAGCATTGATAATATTGATGTTGCCTGATGTGGTTGTGGAAAGGTCAATATTATTGCCGGCTATAATTTCATCAGTATTAATATCTGTTTCAACACCGTTTAAAATAACGGAACCGTTTTGTGCACTTGCTTTTACAGAATCTGCTTTGAAGACTATTGCATTTCCTTCTTTGCCCAAATCCCCGTTTTGTGCAGTCAAAGACAGTTTTCCTTGTGCAGTTATAGATTTATTAGCACCATCTTGATAGATACCGTTTGCTGCAGAAAGTGTAATATCTGTACCTGTAACTTCTGTATTGTCTTTTATGTTGATATCTCCTGATGTAGTTGTTGAAATATCAACAATTCCGCCTGATGTTATACCTGCAAGGTTGAGCGTTTTTTCAGGGCTGTCAAGATAAATCCCCGTACCTGCTGCAGAAACAGTTCCGTCAGCATTAACCGTTATTTTTTGAGAAGCTGAACCAATATCGTTTTGTGCAGTTAGGTTAATATTGCCTCCTGCATTAATTGCATGGCCGGTAATTGAATCTGCCTGTATTATTGCGCCTTTTGCATCAATGACAACATTTCCTGATGATGCATCAACAAGAGAGTTCAATATTACATCAGCATTCAATGCATTATTTATTATATTAACATCGGATTTTTGAGAAGAAACAGAACCCAGTGAGATATTGCCAGAACCGTTGTTTGTAATGGTTACACTGCCATCTTGCGCGTCAGATGAGGTGCCGGCTTTTATTTGTGATGAACCCACCTGCTCAATGCCGCCGTTGGCATTGAGTGTAATAGAATGTCCTGCTTCAATGTTCTTGTCTATATGAAGAGCTTTTGCAGAATCTAGATTGATGTAACCGTTAGAAGTTACAAGGTTATTTTCAACAAATATGTTTCCGCTTTGCAAAGATTCATCTGTTAATTCTGTTGAAAGGTCAATATTCTTGCCCGCATCAATTGTACTGGTGTGAATATCCGTATCAATACCTTTTAATACAATAGAACCGTTTGTTGCAGAGGCACTTACAGAACCTGCTTTAAAAATAACAGCATTATCCTGTCTGCCAATGTCATTATTGGTTGTATTCAACACCAGAGCGTTTGAAACATCAATGGTTTTGTCTGTTCCTGATTGATATATTCCGTCAGCAGAATTTACTGTTAAGTTTTTACCTGTAACAAGTCCTTTCAGGTTAACTTGTCCGGAATCTTCTGTTGTAATCTTTATGTTTTCACCGGAGGAAGTAATATTGCCTGCATTAAAATCTGCACCTTTAGAACCGAGATAAATATCAGAACCCTCTGCATTTACCTGACCGGAGGCACTTACTTTTACAGAATTTGTATCCGTACCTATTGTATTAGAATTTGTATTAATATAAACATTTGCCCCTGAAACAAGAGCATTGTCTGTATAACCGTTTTGTGTCACAGCTCCGTTAACCTGCAAAGTGATATCGCCTGCAGCCTGGAGTTTGTGATTTAAGTCAAGAGCAGTATTCACTACAATATCAATATAACCGCCTGTTGTTGTAAGGTCATCATCTATTAAAACATTGCCTACACCAGTAGCGATAAGGCCGATATTTCCGTTTGAAAAGATTTTTGATGTACTTATATTTGTATCAACACCTTTTAAGAATAAAGAACCGTTACCGGAATTTGCAGTGATTCCGTTTCCAGATGAAAAGGTCAGGTATTGTGCCTCTGAGCCTATATCATAACCGTTAGAGAATACAAAAATATCATCTCCTGCAATTAAAGAGGTCTGTTCTCCAATTTGTTCAATATTTCCGTTTACATCAATTGTGATGTAACTGTTTTGTGCACTTAATACAGATTCCAAAGAAAGGCCGCCACCGCCATTTTGTATAGAAATATAGCCGTTATCAGAGGTTACGTCTTTAAGAGCAATTGTACCCTGTGTGGAATTTATTTCAATTGAAGAGTCTTCTCCGGTTGTATGAATTATGCCTTCAGTCTGTTGGATACCGTTTTCGGAGTTTATGGAAATAAGACCGTTTGCTGTCATATCACCTGAAATTTCAAGAGCATTTTCCTGTGATTTTGAAGAAACACTTATATCATTTTGAGCGTTTAAACTGCCTGTAACCAATTTATCATTAGACGTCAAATAAATATTATACGCATCTGCGTTGACTTTACCTGTACCTGAAACAACAAGTGCATTATCAGGAGAATCAGAACCTATATTTCCGTCAGTACTTGTCAGGTTAACAGAACCGCCTGAGGTAATCGCTGTTTTTGAATAGTCAGCCTGTTGTATGTTGCCTTCTGCTGTTAAGAAGACATCATTGTTTGCTGTGATACTGCCGATAGTTAAAGAGTCTTCGGTATCTGTAACATACATATTGTTAACAATACCGTTGAGTGTTCCTCCGGCATTGAGCAAAAGATGAGAATCTTCGCTGCCGGCATTGAGAGCATTAAGGGTAATATTTCCGGCTGCTGTTAAAGCTGTGTTTGTATTTGTTTCTCCCTGAATAATATTGCCCAAAGTAGTAACTGAAATGTTTCCATCAACAGCATTTAATGTGGAGTTTAACAAAACATTTCCCAAAAGAGCAGTGTTTTCGACAACAATGTTTCCATTATTAGCAACTACATTATCCAATGTAATATTCCCGCTGCCTTTATTGGTAATGGTGATATTACCGCCTTCAGGGTCTGTTGTATTTGTACCGCTTGTAAATGTTGTGCCCTGTTTTTGGACTATTCCGCCGTTGGCATTTAAGGTAATTGTTTTGCCAGCAGTAAGGTTTTGGTCAATATTCAGCTGCCTTGCAGAATCAAGACGTATATAACCGTTTTGTGTTTCCAAAGAATCTGCAACGGTAATATTCCCCTTGCCAAGAGCATCATCTACAATTTGTGTTGATAAATCTATATCTTTTTTTGCGTTTATAGTTGTAGTTGTAATATCTGTATCAATACCTGTCAAAACAACAGATTCAGATGAATCAGCTGAAACCGAACCAGCTGAAAAACTGATTGCATTACCCTGCTGACCGATACTTCCGTTTTGAGATACCAAAGACAACGCTCCTGTGGCATTAATTGATTTGATACCTTCTGTTTGTGTAATACCCTGTGCAGCAGAAACTGTTACATCCGAGCCGTTTACAAGTCCGGAAAAATGGATATTTCCGTTATCGGTAGTTGTGGTTGCAATGTTTATAACACCGATATTTTCTCTTCCGTCTTTATTAATACCTGCTATATTTAAGCTGCCCGGGCTGGTCAAATAAACATTTGTACCTTCAACAAGCACAGCACCGCCAAGTTCCATTTGCACTGCATTTTGTAAAGAACCGCCAACGTCACCGGTTTTGGCAATAAGAGTAATATCTTTAGCCGCGTTCAAAGTTGTGCCGCTATAAGAATCTGATTGTATAATACTGCCGTTTGCTCCTATATTTATACTTTCTTCAACCGATGTAATCAAAGCATTGAGTATTACATCCCCGCCGCTTGATACAATTGACACATCTCCTGTTGCGTGGATGTCTGTATCTATATTCAAGTCTCGTTCTGTTTCAACACGAAAATCGCCTTGAATATCAGAAAGGTCTGTATCAAAAGTAATATCGCCTTTGCCTGTTGTAGTAATATTCAAGTCTGTTCCTGCACTGATATCAGAAAGTTTTATAGATGTATCCTCTCCAGTAAGACTAACTGCACCGTCAGCTTTAGCAGACAGAGAATTTCCGGCAGAGACAATAATATGTTTATCTTCTGAGCCGATATCGCCTTTAGCAACGAGTGAGATGTCCTGAGAAGCAGAAATAGATTTATTTTCAGAGCTTTGTGTGATGTTGCCTTGAGAATCTATACTTACAGAACCGTTATCGGCATTGATTGTTCCGTTAATATTAACGTTACCGGGAGTCGGAGGCTCCGTGCCGTTGTTGTTTGATATGGTTACATTGCCGTTTGTGCTGTTCAGGCTGTTAATATTGACATCGCCGCTGCCGCTGTTAGTTATATTTATTCCACCGGAACCTGTATTTGTAATAACCGAGTCGGAATTCTGCGTAAAACCTTCCTGAGCATTAATATTTACGCTGCTGTTTGCGTTGATATTTTGATGAACAGTTACACCTTTTGAGCTTTCAAGGCTTACATCAGTGGCATTTGTGATTTTTGTGATATTTAAGTCAGAATCCTTGCTGGAAAGATACACTGAAGAGGCTTTCTCATTGTTTGTAATATCAATATTTCCGCCAATATCTACATTCAAAGACTGTGAAGCTGTACCTAAATCTGCATACGTAATAACGTTTAAGTCACCGCCTGCTTTTAAGGCTGTAAAAGTATCGTCTTTTTGCGTAACAGACTTTCTTGCAGTCAAGTCCATAGAACCAGATGCATCAATAGTGTCATTAATAACAAGATTTCCGGCTGCAATTTTTATGTTGCCACCCTTATTGGTAATTTTCCCCGTAGAAACGTCACCAAGGTTGGAAGTAATATTTAAAGAACCTGAAATATTGTTGGTTATTTCGGTGTCTGCACTTTGGTTAAACTCGTTGGAAGCTGTAAGCTCAATACCGTTGTTTGCCGTGATATTATCTTTAATATTTATGATACCTGTGTCAACAGCTACAGAATCTGCATTAATTTGAGCACCCTTTTCCTGAGTGAGGGTATATGCAGAGTTGATAGAGAGCTTTCCTCCGGCATCTATTTTATTAGATAGTGTAACGTCACCCGCAAGGCTGCTTTGGCCAATGCCGACATTTCCTCCGGCTTTGATTCTGGAGCCGATTGTGATTGCATCTTTTGCTGTTGTATCAATATTTATGTTGCCTGTTGCGTGAATAAGGCTGCTGGTGTCTTCGGTTGTGATTTTGTTTGCTACAATTTTTACACTGCCTGTGTCAGTCATGAAGTTTGCATTGACAACGCCGTCTGTATTGACAATACCTGTGAGGTTACCGCTTCTGGTCAAAGCAAAACCGTCTCTGTTAAAACCAGAAACAAGCATTGCACCTTTGCCCAGTGTCAGGTTACCTGCTTCTCCTATGTTTATGTCATTTGCAGAAAAGATTTTTCCGTCAATTGTGGTTGATGAAGTTTCGCTGTTATTTTTTAGAGAAGTTATATTGTTATAAGAGATATTTTTACCCAGCGCAACAAGGCTGTCATAGGTACTTTTCAAAGGTGTTATTGTTTGAAGGCTGCCAACGTTCATTATGCCGGAAGCGCCGACAATCATCCCCATGGGAGAGACAAAAATAACATTGCCTCTGCCCGGTAATCCCTGTTTAAAAGAATTAAAAATACCATCAATTCTTACCTGGTTATCAACAAGGTTTACATATCGGTCAGCTTTGGCATCCATCATGTAATTCAAAATGTCGCCTTGAGTCAGCCAGAAATTACCGAAATGGTGGAATCCTGTGCCGTTATTGATTTTACCGCCTGATATTGTAATTTCGTTGCCGTCAGTTTTGATTGTTGTACCAAAACCACCGCTGCCAACAGTGATGTCAGACGCACATGCAGTCTGCATTGTGACAAAACTTATAATTAAAAGGCTGCAAATAAATTTCTTAAAAATTTTCAAAAAATTTTTGCCTACAAAACCCCGTTTATCTTTTTGCATACTTCATCCTAACCTTCATCTATATATAATTATTATAATACCCTATTCAATATGTGCAGTAAACAAAATGTATGATTTTCTTCAAATATCTACAGAATCTGTAATATGTCTATACACTTTTATTGACTTTGAGTTGATGAGTAATATATATTGATATTATCTTGTAGGAATTGTTGATTAGGATGAAAAAATTACTATTCTTAATAAGCCTGTGTTTATTAAGTCAAAATTTTACCATAGCTTCGGAGAGTACGGGGAATACGGTGCCGGCGTCTGTGCCTGTACCAATGCAGCCTGTAAAAGAGCCGATACCTTCTTTTTCAGTTCCAATCATACAAGCTCCAAAAATTTTAGATAACGCAGAACCTGTTGTTGAAAAAGAAATCAAAAAAACAGTTCTGACGGGGCCTCCTGTCCCTGTTTCACAGCAAGAGCTGGAAGAACAATATATAGAAACAAAAGCAGAACAAGAAAAATACAAAATTTATGAACCACAAAAAACAATTCCTAAACTAAATCTGTGGGCAGAGAAAAAACCTGCTCGCCCCCCTGTCATTGTAGAAGATAACCTCTCTCAACCAAGCGACAAACAAGAAGTCAGAGCAACAATTACAAGAGTAGAATTTTCTCCTTCAAGAGTATTTACACCGGAAGAACTGCAACAGCTTGCTGCCCCTCTTTTAGCCCAGAGCGTAACAATTGAAGATATTCAAAAAGTTGTAAACAGTATCACAAGATGTTACATATTGGGTGATTATGCTACTTCAAAAGCATATTTGCCAGAGCAGGATTTATCTGACGGTGTTTTAAAAATCGGTCTTTTTGAAGGCACAGTAGGGAAAGTTACAGTAAAAGACAACCGCTGGACAAAAACAGGCTACATAAAAAATCGCGTTGCACCTGTGCCCGGAGAGCTTTTAAAAATCAGTGAACTCGAGCAGGATGTTATAAAGTTTAATGCAAATAACGCAATCAAACTCAAAGTAGGGCTTTCTGCAGGTGAAGAACCGGGAACAACTGATATCACCCTCAACGCACAAGACCCTTTTCCATTTCGTCTTGCGTTTATGACAGACAATCAGGGCCGTCAAACAATAGGTACAACAAGATGGGGCGGTATGTTAACCGCAGATAGTCTTTTTGGACACAGAGACAGATTATCGTTAGGCGGATATCTCGGACGCGGCAACAGGACAGGTTTTGCGGATTACAACTTCCCGCTCAACAGATACGGTACAAGACTTGGTGCTACTGTTTCAGCAGGTAACATCTCTGTTGTAAACGGCCCGATGAGACCTTTTGGCATTGGCGGTACATCGCAGGTTTACTCTGTTTACCTGTCACACCCGTTTGTTGACAGGCCTGATTTCAACATAAGCTCGTACACATCAGGAAACTTAAAACGTTCAACCACAGATATTTCCGGAATCAAATTACTGGACATTGGTACGTTCTCTGTTACACAGGGCTTGACAGCAAGAAAAGATACACAAAGGGGTATCTGGTATACGGGCCACTACGGCTCTGTAGGTTTTAAGGCTCTTGGCGGAGATGAAGACTTCTTTAAATACGAAGGAAACATAACAAGGCTGCATGATTTTGGCCACGGCATAATCGGCCAATTCAGAGTATCTGGCCAGTATTCACCAAATGACAGACTTCCCTGGCTGGAACAGTTCCAGATTGGCGGCTTGTCTACAGTAAGAGGATATTCTGAAGGTCTGCTTCTTGGCAAAAGCGGATACTTTGCAAGCGCTGAAATAATAACACCTTTGCCATTTTTACCAAAGGCAATCGGCTCTGACAGGCTGGGTTATATTTACCCGAGAGAAATGGTTAAAGGTGCTGTGTTTATGGACAATGGTATGATATTCCCATACAAATACGGTGATGCAATAGATAGCGGCGACTTTTTAATGAGCTGGGGTCTTGGCTTGAGAGTAAACTTGAGCACAGATGTTGCAGCAAGATTTTATTGGGGATTTGGACTCAATAACAGATATGAAACAGATCAAAAAATGGGACGATTCCATTTTGAATTAACTTGCTCACCAGACATAGGCAGAGTTGTTGCGGGTAGACATCCAAAAACAAAAAATAAAAAGGAGAATTTATAATGAAAAAAATTATATTTTCAGTCTTAATTTTGTTTGCAATAAATTGTATTTCTTTTTCCAGCATATCTGTTGCACAGGGAGAAATGAATTTGCCTGCTGAAATAAACTCAAGAATATTTTCCACACAGGGAGCACAACCGTTAGACAATCTTGAGCGCACAAGGTATACAAACCAGGCAATAATGCAAATGGACTCAAGTCAAAGGCCGCTGATTAATAAAGACACAGACAACAAAGACAACATCCCTGTTCAAAACTCCAAGAAAAAAGGGTTGTTTGAAGGTTTTAGAGTAATCTGGTAAACAAAAAGGCTGCCGGAGAAATTGCGCAGCCCCACCAAAGGTGAATTATGGTATTGGTCTAATGTTAGCTTTAACTAACTCTTAATACAAGAGTAAGCCATAACTAACAATTTGTCAAGAAGAAATTTTATTAACCCCCGCCGATTAATCTCATCAAAATATCAGATTTGTTACGCGAAGACACGCTCATTAACGCCGCAGCGGTTTGGGTTAGGAT
>ULUL01042077.1_pt1 | contig 32661 bp, 33 predicted proteins | sample 1958481 | NCBI WGS metagenome assembly ULUL01 (sample SAMEA4835759, study PRJEB28245) | human gut metagenome | biome: gut microbiome; material: fecal sample | place: Denmark | collected 2008 | reverse complement strand
CTCCTTTTTAACTCTTTAACTTTTTAACTATTATCATTATACCATCTTTATTCTGTTTTTCAAGTCCATAATCACCAAGGATAATCGTCTTTGATTTCCCAGCCATCGAGCATTATTACAGCGCCGCAATTGTTGCCATATTGATGTTCTAAGTTGCAACCTTCCCTCAAAAGAGTTTCTCTATCCTTATAAACCTCATAAGGCATGAGCGAAAGCCCCGCTTTTGATAAGTAAAATAAAAATATATCATGCCCCATTCTATTAGGCTTTGTTTTTCCGTTTATGTCAGCATATATTAATACAAATCGGGAGGTATTTGTCCCGTCGTTATCTTGTCGAATAAGCAACGATACACCATTAGCCATTTCGATATAATAACGCTCCTGCCCCATTGTTGTTGTAGGATTTCCAGCTAATGTATATATGTTATTCGCATAGCCTCCGTCTTTAAAGGTTGTTTGCCAGCCGCGGTCTTTGCTTATTTTTAAATAAGGAACAATGTATTTTTTACAAAAATTTGTTGCGGCAGTTTTGTATCCGCCTCCGCTCATCGCGATTCCAGCCCCAAAATCCCAATACTTTATTTCACCGTGGTCATTTTGTGCCATTAATACTGCTTGTGATAATTGAGAATAAGTCTGTTCCAATCGCACAGCAGATACTTTCTTTTGATGTTTTTCAATAAGTGTAGGCAAAGTCATTGCTGCAACCACGCCGATTATGCCCAGAGTAATTAAAACCTCTGCTAGAGTAAATCCTTTTTTCATACCGACCTCATATTTGCTATATTTATTATTCATTATAACATTATTCTGGTCAGTTTGCAAGGGGGTTAATTTTTTTACTTTAAGCGGTATGAACCCGCGAGCCCCCCCCCCCCAAGTATTGCTGACTATTCATAACTTTTGCCTCCTTTTTAACTATTCCCATTATACCTTATTTTGAAAAAATTTCAAGTCTTATCCTAACTATGAAACAATTGTTTCTGTAGCCTCTGGAGTTTGAGGAGCTTTCAATGATTTTTTTAATATTGTATTAATATCATTCAAATCTTCATTTTGCACAAAGACATTATCCTGCGGTTCTTGCTGCGGTTCATTGTCCTCAAGAGGCATAGCCGCAACTTTATTTTCAGATATTAAAGGTGTATCATCGATGATATTTCCCGGAGTTGGCGGGATTTCATTATTCAAAATATCGTTTGTATTTTCTTCCAACTCTGCTTTTTTAGTATCTGCTTCCTGTTGTTTTTGGTCTGATTTTTTTGGCATAACTTTGGTATCTTTTTGGGCATTGCCTGAATTAACAGCAGCAGACATGTTGCTTACACCGTCAAATGCTGTGGCTGCAACCGTTTGCATTTGGTTAGAAATTGTTTTAATATTTTGGTCAACATCAAATGTTGTTGTTTTAAGCTTGTTAGCACTAACAGTTACTGATTTAGCGAGGTCTTTGCCTACAGAATTTGTTTTAAGCAAATTAACAAGCCCTGCTGAGCCGTCAAATATATGATTATTTGCGGCAATCGGCGCAGAATCGTGTTTAGCTTCATAATTTGCTATTAAACCGCCAATAAAGTTTGTATCATCAGCATAATCCTGAGCGTTTTTAGCCAAATTTACAGTGGACGTCATTTCCTTCGCAATCTCGTCAAAGTTAACTGTCAAATCTTCTATCTTGACATTGCAAGAGTTGATTTCAGCGGACATAACCCCGCTTAGCTGGCTGTAACGGGCTTTTTCATCTACCGTCAGCTCTTGTCCCTGCTGAACTTTCTTATCTAGAACTTTAAAATCATTCATATAACTTTCGATTTTTTTCATTGCACTATTTTGAATACTTTCAGCTTCGGAATTAACCGCCTCTAACTCAGCAGAAAGAGGTTCAAAATCTTGTATAGCTTTGTTAATTTGTTCTTCTTGAAGCTGAGTTTGCTTAGCAAAGACTTTAGCAACATTTTTCATGCCCATATTCCCTGCATCTCCAATATCGGCACGCAAACCATCTGCGTCATTTTCATCAACAACATCGCCCGTATCCAATTCATATTCGACTGTATTTGATGATTGCATTGAATGCGCCCATTCCAAAAATTCTTCCGGAATTACAACTCCGTTATCTTCCATTTGAAGAATTTCTTCATAAGTATATTGAGACCATTTTGCATCAAGTGGATGGCCTAACTTGTTGTTTGATTGAAGATTAATATCATTAATTGTGGCATTATAATTACTTAAAAGCGATGCAGCGTAATCATTTAAAGCATCATCGGGCCAAGAGCTGAAATTTGGATTTTGTTTAAGTTCTTGGATTTTTTGCTCAAGCGCAGAAGGCCCATCAGAAACTGCGTCTTTTGTATATTTTTGCGAATTTACTCTGTTTTTAATATCTTGTCGGCTTCCCATTCTTGAGGAGTAGCGCCCGTAAGCATCTATATCTCTAATCATAATGACCTTTCTATAGTTACAATCACCTATAACTACGGAAAGGTCTTATGAAATCTTTAAGTATTTTACAATATACTTTATAAAATTTTACATTTATAAATGTTTTTCGATGTTAGAAATTATAGAAGACTTAGGCATCAAGCCGACTAATCTTTCAACAGCTTTGCCGTTTTTGAAAACCAAAAGGCTTGGAAGTCCGCTGATAGAATAATTTTTAGCTGTTTCAAGGTTTTCGTCAGTATTGATTTTAACAAATTTAACTTTATCATTAAATTCACCTGCAACCTCATCAAGTATCGGACCAAGCTTACGGCACGGCCCGCACCAAGGCGCCCAAAAATCAACCACTACAGGAGTTTCAGAATTCAAAACTTCTGCTTCAAAAATTTGATCATTGATATCAACTGCGTTAGACATATTTTCTCCTTATTGTTTATTTTTATCCGCACTTATTTTACCACATAAAAATTTTTTATGCTATTATCTTAATAGAACTCTATAGGATAGGAAAATGGTTAGGAAAAAAATAATAGAAATTGTTTTAGATACAGAAACGACCGGGCTGGATTACACAAAAGAAAAGATGGTAGAATTCGCAGCCGTAAGGTTAGAGAATGGGAAAATAAAAGATGAGTTTCAAACTTTGATTAACCCTAAGCAGCACATTAGAAAATCAAGTATTGCAATCCACGGTATTACGCAAGAAATGGTCGCGGACGCACCTCTTGAAGAAGAAATTATGCCGAAAATTCTTGAATTTATAGGCGATTACCCAATTGTTGCACATAACTGTATTTTTGATTACCAATTCATAAATGAAGCCAGCGTTCGTGTTACGGGTAAAGAAATTAAAAACCCAAGAATTGATACGCAACAAATGTTCAAAGAAGTTTATCCGGACTTATACTCACACGGGCTTGACGCTTTAACACAAAAATTCAATGTTGAACTTATTAACCACCACAGAGCAATGGCGGATACAATGGGCTTGGCACTCTGTTATCCCAAATTGAAAAAACTTTATCTTCAAAAGTATGACTGGGAGTCTAAACAATTAGAAAATGTAGAATATCTTTTTGAAAGATACTTACGCATTCAAAATACAATCACAACACTTCAATCTGAATTGCAGGATTTAAAATCAGTATTTAAACTATACTTTGAACAAGGCGGTGAGCCGATTACATCGCAAACCGGAGAAACTTTGGTTTATAATTCAAAACAATCATTCGGATATGATTTGCACCAAATAAAAGACGTTCTTGAAGAAGTCGGCGCATTTGAAAAAGCCGTTAAATTAAACACCGGATTTGTTGACCGGCTTGTTGGCGGCTACAGCCTTGATGAAGACAAAAGAGAGATAATAAAAGAAGCACGTCATGAATTGACAGAGACACGCAATATTCAAGTAATAAGAGCAGGAAAGTAGACAATGGCAAACGCATTTATAGAATTTTTTAAAGAACCTCCAGCACGCGAGGTTACAATGAGCGATGAAGAAGTAAAAAAGACATATTCACATTTTAGATGGAGAATTTTTTATTCAAGCTTTATAGCATATGTAGTTTTCCACATATGCCGTAAAAACATAGCAGTCGCACTACCTTCAATGGGAGAAGCTTTGCATCTTTCAAATACGGAACTCGGCCTTTTAGGCTCATCGCTTTACGTAACATACGGCATAGGGAAATTCGTAAATGGTGTTTTAGCAGACAAATCAAATGTAAGAACTTTTTTGCCGACAGCATTAATACTTTCTGCAATATGTAACTTATGCTTTGTATTAAGCGCGGTTTTTATAACCCCGGGACATGTAACCTTTTTCGGACTACCATCTGCAACCATACTTTTGTGGCTACTGTGCTTTTTCTGGGGCGCTAACGGCTGGTTTCAGTCAATGGGCTTCCCGCCTGTTGCCAAAAGCCTTTCGTACTGGTTTTCAAACTCCGAAAGAGGGACAAAATGGTCTTTGTGGTCAACATCACACCAAATTGGCGTTTTTTCAGCAGTAATGATATCAGGATTTGTAATTGAGCACTTCGGATGGAAAGCAGCATTTTACATGCCTGCAATCATCTGTATAATAACTGGACTTTGGCTTTATGACAGATTGAGAGACAAACCTCAATCAATGGGGCTGCCAGACGTTGAAAAATTCAGAAACGAACCGCAGATCAAATGCGAAAGTGAAGAAGATAAAGATGAGCGTTCATACTTTGAAATCTTTAAAAAACATATTCTTTGCAACCCTGTAATCTGGATGCTGGCGATTGCGTATATTTTTGTTTACATAATCCGTTTTGGCACAGAGGACTGGCTTGTAAAATATCTTGTTGAAGTAAAAGGCAACCCTCTTACGCTTGCGAGCTCAAAATTGTCTTCACTGGCACTGGTAGGCGCATTTGGGGCAATTTTAGCAGGCGTAATCTCTGATAAAATATACAAAGGAAACAGAACTCCGATTAACATTGTGTTTTTAATATGCTTAATATTGAGTTTGCTGGCGTTTGCGGCTAACCCTGCTGAAAACAACACTATGGACTTTGTTTACGCGGCAATGATCGGGATGTTCACATCAGGGCCTCAGATGTTAATTGGCGGCTTGTGCGCAGTCGAAAGCAGTTCTAAAAAAGTTGCGTCAGCCTCAATCGGCTTTACGGGTGTATTCGGTTATGTGGGGGCCGCGTTGTCTTCAGGCGGAACAGGCTTTATGGTTGACAAATTCGGCTGGAACGGCGCTATTGCATTTTGGCTTGTATCAACTGCAATTTGCGTTGTAATTTGCACAATTCTTCTGGTATATGAAAAACTAAGAAAACGTGCCTCTTAATAAGTAACGTCAACCCAGCCGCAAGAGTTTGAATAATTAAATAAATCCTGAGGCGATAATTCTATAGCGGAATTGGAGCTTCCACAGGCCGGATAAACAGTATTAAAACGGTTTAAAGAAATATCACAATATGTTTTAACATCCTTTCGTTCGATACCGAAAGGACAGACTCCACCGACGTTATGCGAAGTATATTCAAAAACTTCATCAAAAGTCAGCATCTTAGCCTTGCAATTGAAAGTCTGTTTAAATTTTTTGTTATCAATTTTTACATCCCCCGCAGTGCAAATCAAAATACATTCGTTATTAACTTTGAAAGAAAGTGTTTTGCATATTCTTGCAGGCTGACAGCTTAAAGCCTTTGCGGCAAGTTCAACAGTTGCGCTGGAGGTTTCAAATTCCAGAATTTCATTATCTTTCTTAAATTTTTTAAAATACTCTTTTACATTTTCAATAGACATAGGCCCTCCTAAAATTCAATAAAATCTGTTTCTCTTTCTGGCGCTTTGGGGATAGTAAACCAGAAGGTGCTGCCAAAGTTCAGTCTTGATTTAAAGCCGATATCACCACCATGGGCTTTTGCAATAGCTTTGCAAAGAGCCAAGCCAACACCTGAGCCCTGCTGGCGTTTAAGCTGGTCGCGGTTCACCTGCGAGAAAAAGTTAAATATTTTGCCATAATCTTTTTTTCTGATACCGTCGCCAGAATCTTTTATTTCAAAAGTAAATTCCTGATTTTCATTGATATAGGTAACAATGGTAACCTTGCCGCCAATTTTGTTATACTTAACAGAGTTAGAGACAAGATTGTATATCAACTGTTTAAAGCGTTTTAAATCAGCATATATTTCAACATCCATCAGTGTATAGCTAATATTAATATTTTTTTCATTCATTGCCTCGTTAAAACTCCAGAGGATATCTTCAATAACTTCTTTTGGCTGGAAGTATTCACATTTAATTTCCATAGGCTTGTACTCGCAGCGAGCCATGTCAAGTATATCCTGAATTAAACTTAGCAAGAACTTTGAGCCTTTTGAAATATTATCAATATATTTGTAATTTTCATCATTGAGCATTTTAGATTTCAAAATATCAGAAAATCCGATAATAGAATTCAAGGGTGTTTTATATTCGTGCGAAATACTTGCTAAAAACTGAACTTTTTCACGATTAGTCTTATTTAATTCTTCTTTTAACGAAATTATCTCCAGCCTTGAATTTACACTTTCCATAAGGATTTCGACAATAATCTTGTGCCTCTTATAAAAGCTGCGATTTTTATGAACCATTGCGGCGTAACCTAAAATTGTATTTTTATAATAAATAGGTTCAATAATAATCCCCTCTTTTGAAATAGAATTAAAATAATCAAGGATATCTTCAGTTTCAAAGCTGTTGGTAAGTAAATCATCACCGACTATGGAAATTTTTTCAATAGCATGTTTTAAAGACATATTTTGTTTTTTACCAGCCTGATAAGCGAACTGTTTTATGTCAATTTTGTTGGACGTTCCACTCAACAAACATACACAAGAAGCATGCGCGTGTGTGATATTTAAAAATTCAACTGAAACCAATTTGGCAAACTCTTTTGGGCTGTCAATTGTATTAAGTTTTTTCAAAAAATTACAGATATTTTTTTCGTTTTGAATATTCATTGTATAATTATAATATGAACAAAAAATTGTTTGTAATATCTGGTTCATCTGGAGTAGGTAAAGGTACTGTTCTAAAAGGATTTTTAGAAAAGAACCCAAACTTTATGCTGTCGATTTCCTGCACGACACGCAAGCCAAGAAATGGTGAAATTGATGGCGTAAATTATTTTTTTCTTACAAAAGATGATTTTACAGAATGCATAAAAAATAACAAATTTTTAGAGTGGGCAGAGTTTGCCGGAAACTATTACGGTACCAAGAAAAAGTATATTCTCCAATGTCTTGAGAATAACAAAGACATCATTCTGGAAATAGATACTCAAGGCGCTTTGCAAATCAAAAAACAAATGCCGGAAGCAGTTCTTATTTTTATATGCCCGCCGTCTTATGAAACACTTGAAGAACGTCTTCGCGGCCGGCACACAGAGGACGAGGAAACTATTAGAAAACGACTTGAGCAAGTCAAAATAGAATTAGAACGCGCAAAAAATTTCGATTACCAAATCATCAATGACAACCTTAACGAAGCAATCGAAAAACTTGATAAAGTAATTAAAAAGGAAATGCAGGGATGCTAACGGGAAAAACTGTATTAATAGGGATTACAGGAGGGATCGCCGCGTACAAAATTTGTGAACTTATACGGATGTTTAAAAGAGCAAACGCCGATGTTCACGTAATTTGCACTCCTAATGCGCTTAATTTTGTAACTAAACTTACTCTTCAAAATTTAAGCCAAAACCAGGTTTGCACAGAAGAATTTGATGTTCCTGATTTTAAGCCGGAACACATTTCACTTGCCGATAAAGCTGACATTATGGTTATTGCGCCCGCGACAGCGAATACAATTTCTAAAATTGCCCACGGAATATGCGACAATCTGCTAACATCCGTTGTCTGCGCTTTTAAAAAGCCCATAATCCTTGCGCCTGCAATGAATTGCAACATGTGGCAAAATCCGGTTATACAAAATAATATAAAAATTTTAGAAAAAAATAATTACAAAATCCTTTATCCTGAAACCGGCTTTCTAGCCTGCGGATACAACGGAGCAGGAAGACTCTGTTCGCTTGACAAAATATTTCAAGCAACAGTCGATGAACTGCACCTTTCAAATAAACTTAAAGACAAAACAATCATCGTAACAGCAGGCGGTACAATCGAAGATATTGATCCGGTAAGATATATCTCTAATTATTCTTCAGGCAAAATGGGCACACGCATTGCTGATGAAGCATATTCTCAAGGCGCAAATGTAATTTTAATCACCACCAAAGATGTCCAAAAACCTTACAAAACTATCAAAGTTAAATCAGCAATCGACATGCAAACCGCAATCAACGCAGAATTCAACAACGCGGACTGTGTTATTATGGCAGCAGCAGTCGCCGATTACAGAGCAAAAACCATCGCAAAAAATAAAATAAAAAAAACGTCAGACGACGAAATAACAATAGAATTAGTGAAAAATCCCGATATTTTAAAAGGATTATGCGAAAGAAAAACTAACCAAATTATCGTAGGCTTCTGTGCCGAAAGCGAAGACTTATATGAAAATGCGAAGAAAAAAATCGGCAATAAAGGCTGTGATTTTCTTGTCGCAAACGACATTTCCCGCAAAGATATCGGATTTTCAAGCGATGAAAACGAAGTTGTCATTATCAACAAAAATTTAGACATGAAAATTATTGACAAGGCAGACAAAAAAATTATCGCAAAAAAAATATTAGAGGAAATTTATGGATAAAAAAGAAATTATCCAAAAAATAGAGCAGTTTGCCCCACCTGAATTAGCAGAGTCCTGGGATTGCAGCGGCTGGCTGGTTCAAACGCAAAACAAAGAAATTTCAAGAATAATGCTATGCCTGACAGTAACACAAGACATTGTTACTCAAGCTTTAAAAAATAATTGTGATATGATAATTTCGCATCATCCGCTTTTTTTCGTTCCAATAGAGTTCAAAGAAATCGACATATACTGCGCGCACACAAACCTTGATCGCACAAACGGCGGTACAACAGATGTTTTAATTAAAAAACTGGGATTAAAAACGGCAGAAAGCGCTGATTTTCTGAGATACATAGAGCTAAAAATCCCGCCAGACGAATTCGCAAAACACCTTGCAGAAATTTCGCCAAACCTCAGATACACAAACAATCCAAAAAAACAAATGCTAAACAAAATAGCTTTTTGCGCAGGCAGCGGCTCGGAGTTTATAGAAGAGGCTTACCAAAAAGGCGCAGATGCGCTTGTAACAGGAGATATAAAATTTCACACAGCCGTCGAAAGCCCGATTATACTGTTTGACATAGGTCATTTTGAGAGTGAAATTCTGGTACTGGATGTATTTGAAGAGCTTCTGAGTGGAGTTGATACAGTAAAAGCCGACGAAAAAAGCCCATTCAAATATACTAGTTGACAAAGAAATTTCAGCGAATAAAATAATAGATGAAGCCGATAATGGGGCGTCGCCAAGCGGTAAGGCACCTGGTTTTGGTCCAGGCATTCGGAGGTTCGAATCCTTCCGCCCCAGATTTATACGACAACTAGCGTTTTTGAGCAGACACTCAAAGGCGCTATTAAGTATATATGCAGGTTTTCACCGTCCATAAAAAGTTCAAACACAATAATTTTAATTTTTGTATATTTTTACGTTTAGTTTGAGAAAACAACCAGTTTGAGAATTTCGGGCAACGTGATTTTTTTTATTTATAAGTTGGAAAATTCATTTTTGAAGTCGGTAGTAAAAATAATAAAAAATTTTTATCAATGCTTACCATTTATTAATATGCAGTCTGTCATCAATATTAATCGCTTTTTGTACGGGCAATTTTGCATCTTTTTTAGGATATCCTAATGCAATATAACAAGGCATTGTATAGTTATCAGGATGTTTAAGAGTGTTTTTAACATGTTCCAATTCCTCTGTCATAGGAATGCGAGTTACGCCAAAGATACCTTCTGCAGCGGCTGCCAATAATATATTTTCAATACAGCACCAAATTGAAGCAAATTCGTTTAGAGAACTTAAACATGTAGGGTTCATTAAAGGTTCTCTCAATTTAAAAAATGGTAAAATTAAACACCCGGAGTTGTAAAGCATAGAAAATTGTTTGGGCATAGCAATGTGATACATTCCTCTTTGGTCTGAATCTGTCATCCCAAATCCGTCCATCATTTTTTCGCATTCATCATAACTTGTCATATCTTCCAAGTTAAGAACGCTTAATCGTTCTTTTTTGTCGTTGACAATCACAAATTCCCATTCTCGAAGATGATTATTGGTTGGTGCTTTTAACCCTGCTGAAAGAATTCTTTTTATAATATCCATACGAATAGGTTTATCTTCAAAATCACGCACTGTTCTGCGTTTTTCGATTGCTTCATAAAAATCCATTTAATTCACAAGCCTCTTTTGTATATTTTACTCTTATATCATACCATAAATACAAGAGTTTAAAAAAATATATTCCTATCTTTCTCGCACCGAAAGTCATAATAAAAATAGAGTTAATTTATATTATAAATTAGCCGAAGCTCTATGGAGAAGAAATAAATTATTTGAGGAATTATACGAGGATTTAAGAAACAATCTATTTTCTTAACATTTCTTAATAAATTCGTGGACAATTTTTATAATTAGATGAAAAATTCAATATATCAGAAACTAAACTTTTCCTGAATTTTTTTTAAAAACAATTTTGCAGCAGGCGAAAACACCTGATATTTTTTCCAAACAATATCAAGTCCTGATTCAAGTTTTGGTTTTAGCGGTCTGAAACACAGCTCACTTTCTATTGATATATCTACAAGTTTATCAAGCGTAATAGCATAGCCTATTCCAGCTTTAACCATAACGGCAGCATTATAAACAAGATTAAATGTTGCAACGGTGTTTAATTTATCAAATTCACCTTGAAACCAATCAATGAAATCATTTTGTGAGTTCGTTTTCTTAATAGCCTGCCTTGAATTTATAAGCGGAATATTGTACAAGTCTTCAAGTGTTACAAATTTTTTCTTTGCAAGATAACTGTCTTTACGCATTACAACACCCCATACATCTTTTTCAGGAAGTGTTATATGGTCGTATTTTGAAAGGTCAACAGGTTGAATTAAAATTCCAAAATCAAGAAGCCCTTTATCAAGCCTTTCAGTAACATCTTCTGCATTTCCTGAGTAAATATGAAACTTTATATCGGGATAATCAGATTGAATTTCTTTAATAGTATCTGCTATATATTTCATAGAATCAGATTCACCGCCACCAATATAAATATCACCGCTTATGGTTTCACTAATCGATTGAAATTCGGCTTCGGTTTTTTCAACCATATCAACAATTTCTTCTGCTCTTTTTCTTAAAATCATTCCCTCCGGAGTAAGGGTAACATTGTATCGTCCCCGAACCAAAAGTTTTTGTTTTAATTCTTTTTCTAAATCCTGCAATTGTCTTGTTAAAGTAGGCTGAGTTAAATGCAATGAGTTAGCAGCACCTGTTATGCTGCCCTCTCTTGCTACTGCCAAAAAATATTTTAATACTCTAAGTTCCATAAAGTTATAATAGAGTTTTTTAAATATGCCTGTCAAGTATATTTAATTATTTAATATAAGTATTTGCTATTTTTAAAAAATCGTAAATAATAAAAATATAGGAGACAACCATTATGATAGAAGATAAAAATAAAATTCTTCAAAACTTAAAAGACGCTAATTGTGATTCAAATTTAATTTCTAAATTTCTACAACTTGTAGAAAACGGAAAAATTCCAGAACAGTTAAGGCTGTTATCTTCTCATAGAAAAAACCTTCTAAATAAACTTCATATAAACCAAAAACAAATAGATTGTCTTGATTATTTAATTTTTAACATAGAACAAGGCAACAAAAAATAAATTAAGAAAGGAATATTGATATGAACAATGTCTTAATAGTTTATTATTCCTATACGGGAAACACAAGAATTGTGGCAAACAAAATTCAAAAAGCCCTGAATGGTGCAGACATTCTTGAAATCACAATGGAAAATCCCTACTCAACAGATTATGATACAACAGAAAGACAATCCCGCAAGGAAATACAAGAGGGATTTCGACCTTTAATTACAACAAAATGTGAAAATCTTGATGAATACAATTATGTAATTATTGCAACTCCGAATTGGTTTAACACAATGGCACCCTGTGTAGCTACTTTTTTAGAAAGCTATAACTGGGCAGGTAAAAAAATTCTTCCTGTATGCACAAATGGCGGGGGCGGTATCGGACATGTTGTTTCAGATATTAAAAAACTTTGTTCGGGGGCGGAAATAAAAGAAACACTTGTTTTGTACAATGACGGCGGTGCAGGAGTTGAAAATAAAATTTCTGCTTGGCTTCATAACAATTTGGATTAAAATTCTGATGAATAAAGCTATTATTATTGATAAAACTAAATGTATTCATTGCGGCTTATGCTTAAAAGATTGTGTAGCAGAGTGTCTTGAATTTGATAAAAATAAATTTCCTAAGTATAAAGAGGGCGGCAAAGAAAATTGTTTTGCCTGTCAGCATTGTTTGGTAATTTGTCCGGTTGGTGCACTTTCATTTGGGAATCGAAAGGTTAAAAGAAAATATTAATATTTTTGACTTTGAACTTGATAGCGACGATATAGAAAAAATTATGTCATTAGATAAGGGAAGAACCCTTTTTGGATGGTATTAAAAAACTTAAGGAGAATTAAAAATGGAAATAATAAGAGTAAATACACCGAGAGGTTTGGAACTAAAAGGGGCTATGTGGGGAAATAACACAATGCACACCGTAGTTATTATGATGAGCGGTATTTGTTCAAATGTTTTTCAAAATGATTTACTTACAGCAACCGGCGAATTATTAAATCGACATAACATAGCTTTTATTGCAGGGCACGCAATGGATGCGTTTTCTTGCATTGCATATTCGGATTTTTCAACGGGAAAGCAAAAATATACAGGCGTTGTGTTTGATGATTTTTCTCTTGTTTATGAAGATGTTGAATCTTATGTAAAATATGCTAAAAATCTCGGATTTCATAATATAATCCTTGCAGGACATTCTCTTGGTTCAAATAAAATCATTCATTATCTTGGAAATACTCCTGATAATCTCGTTGATTATTTTATAGTTTCCGCTCCTGTTGATTTATCGCACTGGTTTAATGTTATGCCAAATGTATCTGAATGCATTGAACTGGCTCAAAAATTTGTGGATGAAGGCAGGGGTAACGATATTTTACCGTATTTATTCGGCGGATTTTCTCCGATGTCGGCTGAAACAGTTTTATCTTTTTATAATGCCTTTAATCTTAAAAATTGTCCGGTGATAAGCAATGATGGCGAGACAAACTCTCTATACAATATAAAAATTAATGGCTCTTTTGTAATTGGAGAAAAAGACAGCCTGACTGAAGGTGAGCCAAAAAGATTTATGGAAAAAATAAATTCGTATTGCAAACACCCTTCACATAATCAGGTAATTGTAGTGCCTGACGCATCTCACATTTTTTACGGCAAACATGAAGAATACGCACATACAATTCTTGACTGCATAGAGCATCAATGGTGTTTTGCAACAGTATCTTAAGATTTAAAGAAAGGAATAATATGAAATTAACAAAAGTATTAAGCAGTTTAATTATATTAGTATTATTAATTACAGGAGGGACTCTTATGAGTGAAGCAAAAACTAATGATTGGGATAAAGTTTTCCCTAAAAGTAAGAATGTTAATGTAGAAAAAGTACATTTTAAAAACAGATTTGGAATAGAATTGACCGGTGATTTATATACACCGAAAGATAAAAAAACAGAAAATCTTCCGGCTATTGCTGTAAGCGGACCGTTTGGTGCCGTAAAAGAACAGGTATCCGGACGTTATGCTCAAACACTTGCAGAACGTGGATTTATTACACTTGCTTTTGACCCTTCATTTACGGGTGAAAGTGGCGGTGAGCCGAGAAATGTAGCTTCTCCCGATATTAATACGGAAGATTTTTCTGCGGCAGTAGATTATTTGAGTAACAGAAAAGACGTTAATCCTGAAAGAATAGGCATTATAGGAATTTGCGGATTCGGCGGTTTCGGATTAAATGCTGCTGCAATCGACACAAGAATTAAGGGAACAGTCACTGTTACAATGTATGATATGACAAGAGTAACAGCCAAAGGATACAATGATACGATAGATGCAGATGCTCGATACAAAATGAAAGAAGAACTGAATAAGCAGAGAACTGAAGATTTTAAAAACGGTAAGTATTTAATAACTCAGGGATTACCTGACAAGTTGACAGGTGATGAACCTCAATTTGTAAAAGATTATGTAGGTTTTTATAAAACCAAAAGAGGTTTCCACAAACGCTCAATAGGTTCAAACGGCGGCTGGAATACAACATCATCTCTATCATTAATCAATATGCCGATTTTGGCTTACAGTGACGAAATCAGAAACGCAGTATTAATGATTCATGGGGAAAAAGCTCACAGCAGATATTTTTCAGAAGATGCTTTCAAGAAATTAAAAGGCGACAATAAAGAGTTACTAATTGTTGAAGGTGCAAATCATGTTGATTTATACGATAACCTTGAGAAAATTCCATTTGATAAAATTGAAACTTTCTTCAACACATATTTAAAATAAAAAACTTCAAAGCAGGAATAACAAATTATTCCTGCTTTGATTTTTACTACGGTTTAACTACCATTTTCAAAGCCGGATCGTCAGGATTTGTTAAACGCTCCATTGCTGTATGAAGTTCATCAAGAGGTAGAATATCCGTTAAATAATTTGCAGGGTTAATTATACCTTTTGAAATTAAATCAATCGTTTCTTCAAATTCAACTCTTGTATAGGAAACCTAACCTATTAATTGAATTTCATTTAATACAAGCCTGTTCATATTAAATTGAACTGTCGGTGTGATTGAATTACCTATTACAACAACCCTGCCGCCCGGTTTTAATGCATTTATTGCTAAATTTAGTATTGAATCCATCCCTACGGCTTCTTTTATTAACGTTCAATCTAATAGTAGCACAATAAACATTATGGGGTATATATTTACGTTAAAAATACTCAAACGCCCTGTTCAAAATAATCAAACCAAGTGTCAATTTACATTCACCCCGGGCTATTCCGATATATTTATTCATCTTTTGAAATTATATTTTTGTATTTTTCGTCTAACTCCACAATAATTTCATGAAGTAAATTTTCTTCGCTCTTATTATGCATATAACTTTCAATTTGCTTAAAACCGGTATTTGCGTATTTTTCAGCTAAACTATATACATTAGTTTGATCCACTAAACCTTCTACTTCATTCTCACAAGAAACATATAACGCATTCATTAAAGATTTAAGTTCTGTTGTTATAGTATGTTCTCTTGCCAAGCCATCAGGGGTTTCTAAATCTGTTGGAGGTAGTGATATACCTAACGACAATGCAAAAATGAATAAATCTGTTCTTGGGAGTTTACCCAGACCAAAGTAATTATTTTTATCAATAAATGGAAATATTTCATCCCTTACTTTCTTTGATACAAAAATTCTTTCAGGAATATTCCTCATAATTACTCCTTTACTGTTTCTCTTTCATTAGTTTTTAGTGGAATCATTGTAGCTTCTTTTTCAAATATAGCTCTTATTTCATCAGAATACTCGTCATTAGTAAACATTGTAATAATTTGTTTATGCCTTGATACATTGTTTAAAACTTTTGCAAAATTCTTTCGATGTTCTCCCGATGTACGTGCAACAGGAGTATCAATTAATAATAAGTTATTATATCCGGAAATTTCTTGCAAAGCCAGCGTAAATGATAATGCCAACAGAGCCTTTTCGGCCGCACTGCATGAACCAAGACAAGAATATCCTTCTGAGTGGAATAAGCCTAATTTATAATTATTATCTAATTGTATTTTATCATATGTGTTTTCTTTCCATAACAATTCTTTGTATATTTCTGTTGCTCTATGTTCAATTTTCTCTTTAATTTCTTTCATGATTGCTTCTTCTACATCTATAGTAACCTTTTGGGTATCTTTTGCAAGTTTTATTTGTCTTGTAAGTTGAGTTAAATCTTCCTGTTCTTTTAATGCAGAATCTAAATCTGTTTGGAGTTTTTCATAATTTTTATATTTTAAATTAAGATCTTCTCTATAAGCTCCTATTTTCTTTAGATTTTCATCTCTCAATGCTTCTTGTTTTACTCTATCTGCAATAGCGAACCTAATTTCCTCAGGATTAGGCAATGAACTTAATTTATTTTCTAATTGTTGCAATTCTTGGCTTGTTGTATTTTTTTCACTATCATTCTGCTTCAATGTATTAATAAGCGCGTCTCTTTGTGATTTATAGCTTTCTACTTTTTTAATATACAATTCTAAAGTACCTTTTGTTTGCATTAATAAGTTTGAAGCATCACTAGATATTGTAATTTTTTCTAATAATAAATTTATTATATTTCTATCAGCATCATTTAATTCTTTTTGACAAATACTACATTTATTATTTTTTAAAGCTTTTATTAACAAATCTTTATCGATATTTGGCGGTAATTCGTTATTTTTTTCTTTCTCTTTTATTATATTTAATGTTAGTTTACAAGCTTGATAAAAGGAAAAAGCAATCTTCATTTCACGAGCAAAAGTGAAAGCTTTTTCATTTAAGTCTATTGCTTTTTGGTTTAGATCTTTAAGTTTATTTTTTAAATTATCTCTTCTTGTATCAAGTTCATTTAGATATTCATAGCCGTTAATTTTATCATTATATTCTTGTATTTTTTCATCAGAATATAAAATACTTTTTTCCAGCTCTTTAATTAAATCTTCTTTTTCATTTATTAAAATTTTTAAACTATCTATTTGATCGTTAATTTCTTGAATTTTAGGAACAAAATTTCCTGCTTCGCGCTGCATTTCTTTTAATATAACATCTAATCTTTCGGAAATACGAGAAATTATGTTAACTTGAGAAATGTTTTTTATTGAATTTTTTATTTTATCACCTTCTGATTGAGCGCCAAAGAAATAATTATGTAATTGTTCATTATCAAAATAAAAATATTGTCTGATTTCTTCCGGCATATATTTTTGAACGTAGTCCTTTGCCTCATCGTCAGTGCAGCATTCAACCTCCCCTGACGGCTTAGAATAAAACACTTTAAATGTATCCTTTTGAAGAAATTCGGAATCTATTTTAAAAGGGACTTCTCTTTCAAATATATAATCCTTACCGTTATTTTCAGCATTAATTTTTACTGAAATAATTTCTGTTTTTATATTTTGTCTTTTAGCGTCATTTAAAACTTGTAAATTTAACATTGGTAACGTGGCTTCATGACCAATATAATATTCTTTACCATAAAGACACCAGGTTATTGCATTTAGTATACTTGTCTTACCAACCCCATTTTCTGCAAGTATAACATGCAAATCTGACGAATTTGTATTGTTATATCTGATAGGAAATTTAAATTTCACGTTAATATATGGACGATAATTTTTAATTTCAATGCTTTTAAATCTCATAATCGTCTCCAGAATAGTTTTCAATTATTTTTTTATAACTGTCTTTATACCATCCAGCCCCTTGCAATTCAAAAGAAATTAAGGAAAAAATTACATTTTTAATATTTTCATTATTTTTAGTAAAAAGTTTTATATTTTCTTCAATTTTTGGATTTATACTTATATAATTTTTAGACACAGAACACTTCACTCCTTTTTTGACTTATCTCTGCATAGACTTCAGAGTTATTAATAGCATTTTTTGACATATCTTCTACGCGAATTAATTCTTTTTCAAATATCTCTTGTTCAAATTTAATTGTATACCGATTCTCTAATTTGTCAATACTTGGCAGCACAACAAAATCATAAACATAAGCCATTTTTTTATTATGCGAACTTCGTATTATTCTTCCAATCCTCTGAATGTATTCTCTAGGATTAGTACTATTAGCCATTAAAACCGCAGTTGAGGCCGAGGGAATGTCAATACCTTCATCAAGGCATTTTATTGCTGCTAAAATTTCGATTTCTCTTTTTTTAAATTTATTAATAATATACTCTCTCTCGCTAATTCCACCATACTTTTTATCAGGTTTAGATTTTTGTGATTTAGTATACCTATGAATTCTGATGCCTTTTTTGCTAACCATTTTTAGGACAGTATCAAGCTGTTTATCTGACACAAAAATAATTGTATCCTTAAATTCTGACAAATTTAATAATTGATCTAATTTTATATATTTATCTTGAGCATTTTTAATTATATTAGCTCTATAAAATAATAATTGTTCGTATTTGTGTAAAAATTCAGGATCATTTTTTGACAAGCTATAAAGCTTAGATATTCTATTTGAAAGTTTTTTGTAATCTTCAATTTCACTATCATTCAAACTAACAAAAATTGGGAAATATTTATAGTTTGTAAGAAAAGTCTTACCTGTAATAGGATTTATATTAATTAAGGCATCTTTAATTGTAAATTCATATGAATTATTCCCAAAATAGTCTTGAACAATGTTTGTACCCAAATCATCAAACCATCTTTTTGGAGTAGCGCTTAATCCTATCCTATAATAGTAATTCGGCAATAATGCTTGTCTATTTTTGCTTGCGCCAAAACCATGAGCTTCGTCTCCTATAAAACAAACTTTTATAGAAGATTTTAAATTTTTAAACAAATCAATAAAATCTTTTTTGTGAGAAGTTGAATGAGTTGTATAAATTACAAGATTGTTTATTCTTCCAATAATAATTTTATTTATAGCATTATTTAAACTACTTCGCCAATTTCTGTTACTACTATCTGCGAATATTGTTTCATCAAAATTTATTTCCAATTCATCTATAGAATTTTTCCATTGTTTTGAAAGAGTAGACTGAGGCGTAGATATAATTGTTATTATCTTATTATTCAAATTTAATATTTTAGATAAACAACCCAATGCTGTATATGTTTTACCTGTTCCCGTGGCCATTTCAAATAATAATTTATAATCATTTTTTATCCATTTGTCAACTGCATCTTTTTGATATGGAAAAAGAAAATCTTCTATTACTTTTTTCTTTTTTTTAGCATATGAATATTTTTTTAAGAATGTTTCTTTGTCAAATTCACTGCCTATTTTAATAAGCTTATGTTTTAATGAGTATGACAAGCTAAAAACTTCAATATTATCTCTTTGTTTGTTCCATATTTCATTAAACTTTTGGCTATCGCTTTTTAAATATTCCAGTTGCTCCGGAATCCAACTTCTAAAAACCTTAAACTCTTCTGAATTATAAAGCCAGCCTGAAGCAGTTTCATTATTAGAACCGCTAAAAGATATTTGATTATTGTTCTCGTCTGTAAGAATACCTACTTTTTGATGAAGTAATCCTGCATTATCATAATTTTTATTAATAGCAATTTTAATATCTAAAAAGCCTTTAGCTATCATCCAGCACATAGCTTGAACGTGGTCTTTTTGAAACTCATCTTCAATATTTGATAAATCATCTAAAATTTTCGTCTCAAGACATTTGTGCAAATTAACATTATTTTTAATTAAAGAATTATAATCTTCTTTTGTCAAATATGGACTAGTAATTAGTCTCATTTTACCATTATTTTTTATTAAGCCAGCTATTCCTTTTGCACATACACCAATGCTGGAAGACGAATAATACCCTGATAACCTGTCATAGCTTACGCTACTAGAAAGTACAGGTATGTAAAAATCTTCTAATACATTCACTTCATTATTAGTTTCATATGAACTAGATATATCTAAATCGATAAGAGACATTTCGTTTCATCCATTTCAATAATATTTTCAAAAATATGTATTATATTACCATTTGCATGAGATTTTATAAATTTCAGTAAATCAAGCAGATTATTTCTTCTTCTGATATGAGTTTTATTTGATAAAATATTTAAATAATTATCAATAGATACTTTATTAATCGAAGCATCTTTAATTATCTTTTGTATTATAGGAATTCTTATCATTAATTTAGCAGCTAAGTATTTCTGTTTTTCCTCATCTAAATTACAATAAGCATTACCTAATATTGACAATTTCATGCGGTATTTGTTATTTGGATTTGTAATAACTAATAAGTCTAATAAACAAGCTAACTTTGAATGATTTTCGCCATATTTTAAACGAGCTGCTTTATTTTTTTCTTTTCCATCCAGATAGTACCCAAGGTCATCGAAAGAAAGCTCTTCTTCACTTGCCTTTAAAATTTTTACCGTATTTATTATGGCATCATATAATTTACTAAACTGAGGAATATTGCTTAAAGAAATCTCTTCCAAATTATTATTGTTAATTATGGAAGATAATATAATATTCCAATCAGTTGCTAAAAGGGAATTACAAAACCACTTGCCAATCTTATCTGTCAAATTATCCGGACAAAAAACATTTTTATATGTTAAACAAGCTAAATCTATTTCTTTTGCATAGTATAAGGGCAGGGTTTCCTTAAAACTAATATGTTCCAGATAAAAATCATTCCAAGTTTTTTGATCTCTTATACAGATGTTACAATCTTTCTTATGTGAATATTTTCGACCATAACCTAAAGGATAAAAATATTCATTTTCATATTCAAACTTTAAATCAAAATATTTTTCAGAAATGTCGGGATGTTCTTTTTCAAAATCAATCAGACTTTGATACGCTGAACAAAAAGTCTCTTTATTTTTATGATAATTCTGGTTAGCAATACAAAACTCTCTAAATGACATTTTCTTTAAAAACTGTGGTTGATTACACCATCGTGCAATTTGCACATATAAAGATCTATACTTACTTTTCTTATAATTTTCATGTCTCATAATATATGGTAAACAACCATATTGCATTAGAATTTTAATACGTTCAAAGGTATTACATATATCGGTTTCATCTTGTGAAACAAAACCACATAAAACATAAAGTTTTGTGGTTTTATTACAATATCTCTTCCAAAGCTTTAATTTATTTTGTATTAATTCTCTATCTTCAATATGATCAAATGCAAATATGAAATCACCATGATATTTTGTCTGTGATAATCTTTTCGCACTTTGGGAACTTAACAGCCTAATATCTAAGCCTTGCCTGAATTGAAAAGGCTTATTTGTTTCTTCTAATTCGTCTAAAATATCTTCCCAATCTTTAAATGCTAAAAAATTATCATCCCATAAATAAATATAAGGTCTTTCTATATCAAAAAATTCTGAAATTGGAGAGTGCTTAAAAGGTTTATCATATTTTTTATTGACACAGAAATCACATTTTCTAAAACAACCTCTTGTAGAAAATCCAATAGAATAATCCAAATAATCCGAAAATCTATTTTTAGAATAGCCCAAATTAATTTGTTGTGTTACATAATCTGTATATAAATTATAATCAGGCTTATGATGCTCGATTTCTAAAGGTAAGTTTTCACCGCCATCAAGAAAAAAACCTGTACCCCCGAGTTTAATATTTTTTTTATTCAAAACATATTCTGGCACATTAGTAAAACTAAAGACCTTTGATAAAAAAAGTTGATCGAAATTATCAATTTCAGAATAATTTTTTATTAAATTTACATTATTACCATTTTCTTTGTAAAATGCACTTAACTTCATTAGGGCCAAATTGGGATGTCTTGTACCATTATCTAACAAATCAGCATCAATAATTCCTATTTCCACTTTTAACCTCATTCAAAATTGTACTTTACTAAAAAATAATACTTTTCATGATATATAAAATAAACCTCTATTTAGTTTAGAAGTTTTTTTTTAATTTCCATATTTTTGTTCCTTTGTAATTTTTTTATAACCAGTAAAATATATTTTAAATCTAATAAAAATAAAATTTGCGCACTAACTTACAAAAATTTACAATTATGTTATAATACTTTTATGCTGCTGGAGACACTTGAACAAAAAAAATGTTTTAAATTAGTTTGCGGGGCCGGCAATGAAGACCTTGACGAAGTTGAAAAGCTTGTGTATTTATACGCAAAAGCCGGCTGTAACTATTTTGATTTGTCGGCAAATCCCAAAATCGTTGATGTGGCAAGACAAAGTTTAGAAAAAGTTGGTCTTAATAAAAAAATATATCTGGGATGCAGTTTTGGCATAAAAGGCGACCCTCATCAATCTAAAGCTTATATTAACATGAGCGACTGCATTAAGTGCGGCAAATGCAGTCCCTTATGCTTACAAAATGCGATTTATCAACAAGAACAATCATTTAATGTTACTCAACCCAAATGCATAGGCTGCGGCAAGTGTATCGGAATATGTCCGCAAAAATGTATTTCAATGCAGGATAAAGCTAAAGAATTAAAAGAATTTTTGCCGGCGCTTATTGAAAAAAACATTGATATATTAGAGTTTCACGCAATATCAGAAGACGATGATGAAGTTTTCAGGAAATGGAACGAATTGAATGAAATGTTCAGCGGACCTTTAAGCATTTGCATAGACCGTTCAAAGCTCGGCGATGAAAAGCTTCTTACAAGAGTAAAAAAAATGCTTGAAATTAGAAAACCATACACAACAATAATACAAGCCGACGGTTTTCCTATGTCAGGGGGGAAAGACGATTTCAAAACAACACTCCAGGCAGTTGCAGCCGCAGAAATTTTTCAAAATGCAAATCTACCCGCATACTTGGTAATATCCGGCGGTACAAACGCCAAATCAACATTGCTTGCAAAGCAGTGTGATATAAATCTAAACGGCATTGCAATCGGCTCTTATGCACGCAAAATTGTTAAAGAATTTATTGAACAAGAAGACTTCTTTGAAAATGAAAAAAACTTTAATGATGCGCTGGCAATCGCTAAAAATCTTGTTGAAACATCATTAAAATACTTGGCACAGGAGTAAAATATATGAAAAAAATCAGCATAGTTTCAGCATGCTACAACGAAGAAAATAATGTAAAAACTTTATACGAAAAAGTTAAAGAACAAATGGACAAATACGAAAGTAAATATCAGTGGGAAATGATATTTATAGACAACTGCTCAACGGATAACACAGTCGATGAACTTCGCAAGATAGCAGAAGAAGATAAAAATGTAAAAGTTATTGTAAATTCAAGAAACTTTGGGCACATCCGCTCTCCGCACCATGCACTGTTAAACGCATACGGCGATGCTGTAATTTCAATAGTCTCAGACCTTCAAGATCCGCCTGAGATGATACCGCAATTTATTGAAAAGTGGGAAAGCGGATTTAAAATAGTTATGGGTCAAAAACTGACTTCTGAAGAATCAAAGTTCATGTATAACATCAGAAAATTGTTTTACTGGACGCTAAGAAGTCTTTCTGATGATAATACCCAACAATTGTCGCAGTGTACAGGGTTTGGACTATATGACAAACAAGTTATGGATGTTTTAAGAAAAATAGAAGATCCGTACCCATATTTCAGGGGGCTCCTTTGCGAAGTGGGATTTGAAAAAGCACTCATCCCATACAATCAGCCCCTGAGAAAAAGCGGAATTACGAAGAATAATTTTTACACCCTCTACGATATGGCAATGCTGGCAATTGTAAAGCACTCGAAACTTCCGCTGAGACTTGTAACTATACTTGGTTTTTCAACAGCCATTTTGAGCCTGATATTTGCAATATTTTATTTTGCATACAAATTAATCTTCTGGGATTCATTTTCTTTAGGGATGGCGCCTTTGGTAATAGGACTTTTCTTCTTCTCATCAGTGCAGTTATTTGTAATCGGGCTGGTCGGAGAATACGTCGGAGCCATATATACAAGAGTTGACAAAAAGCCTTTGGTTGTAGAAAAAGAAAGAATTAATTTTTAAATCATGAATATACTAAAAACATTATGTGAAAAAACAAATTTTAGCTGGAGATTTTTAAAATTTCTAATGGTAGGAGCATTAAACACTGTTTTCGGATATAGTGTTTTTGCCCTTTTCACATATTTAAACCTGCATTACACAATTTCGACACTACTTGCAACAATACTTGGAATACTTTTTAACTTCAAAACAACAGGCTGCATAGTTTTCAAAAACGGAGATAACAAATTAATCTTTAAATTTTTATTTGTATATGGCGTTACATATTTGTTAAGTATTGCGTTTTTGCGGATATGCGAACACTTTGGCTTCACAAACATGTACCTGAACTATGCAATTCTTCTGCTTCCAAACGCGATGATTGCATATAGTTTAATGAAGAAGTTTGTTTTTACAAATAAATAACTAGCCAAGCTTTTCCTTAAAGGATTCGCCGTTAATAATTTTTAAATGGCGCTCAGCGCCTTCGCCAACGGATTGACTTTCTAGATTATGCTGTTCGACTAATTCATGCTGAAGCTTGCGGATATGATGATTTTGAGGCGAAAGCTCGATTTCGCTTTGACCTTCCAGAACTTTATTAATAGCAGATTTTGCTTCATCAAGCGCCCGTTCGGTGTCATCAAAATAACCTTTAAGAGTTTCAGCGGATTCACTAACCTGCAAAGCTTCTTTTAATACTTTTTGTATTTGCGCCATGGAATTAGTTTTAATATAAAACACTTGCAGCCTGTAGTCGTTGGCAATACTTAAAACACGTGCGCCGCCTTTTGCGAAATTTTTATGAGCAATCACAATGTCAGCATCGTCAAGATTACGAGTAATTTCTGCATTCAAATCAAGACGCTCGATAATTTTTTCAACAATTGTTCTTGAGACAGCATATAAATATATCTTTTTGAATTTTTTAACTTCATCAACATACTTCTGTCTTGAAAAGCTATATTTTAAACTATCTTGGGGTTCAGGAATTTTCTTTTCTAATTTATGAATTTCTTCACTCAACTCGTTAAGAGGCGACGGGTACGGAATATCAGGCGCCTTCGGCGCCTCAACAGTCTGCTTAACCTCATAAACCTTATCGACTTTACGGATTTCGGGCCTAATCGGCCAGCCGCGAAGAATATAATCAACGGCCTCTGCTGTATTTTTGTAAACAGCGAGGGTATTTCTGTCAAGAATTTCGATAACAATGTCAAAAGTCGGCTGTTTTTCACGTTCAAGAACTGTTTTTTGAGAAGAGCGGCGGCGGGCCTCGTCATCACCGAGGGTTACGGACTGAACACCCCCAACTAAATCAGAAAGTGTCGGGTTTTTGATTAAGCTTTCTAAAGAATTACCGTGGGCTGTAGCAATAAGCATTACTCCGCGTTCTGCAATTGTACGTGCAGCCTGTGCTTCTGCTTCTGTTCCGATTTCATCAACGACAATGACTTCTGGAGTATGATTTTCGACGGCTTCAATCATAATATCTTTTTGAAATTCAGGCTGGCTGACCTGCATACGTCGAGCATGACCGATTGCCGGATGCGGAGTGTCGCCATCGCCCGCAATCTCGTTTGAAGTATCCACAACTACAACTCGTTTACCTAATTCATCTGCAACTAACCGTGAAATTTCGCGAAGTTTAGTCGTCTTTCCAACTCCTGGACGGCCTAAAAAAAGTATGCTTTTGTTCATCATACAAATGTCTTTTATACAAGCAATCGTACCTGTAACAACCCGGCCTATACGGCAGGTGAGCCCAATAACTTTTTTCTGCCGGTTTCTGATTGCGCTAATTCTGTGTAAAGTTCCCGGAATACCGGAGCGATTGTCTGATGTGAATTCTTGAATACGCGACGTAATATAATTGATATCATCTTCACTAACAGTATCTTCTCCGATGTATTCGATTTTACCACCGGCATGCCTGATTTCGGGAGTTCTTCCGATATCAAGCACGAGTTCTATCACATCGTCCAACTGCTCATAGGTAACTTGCTCCCTTACCTTTGGCGGTAAAACTTCCAGTAATCTATCGAGATCGTTGTGAAATTGTAGGTTGCTCATTATCTTGTATGCCTTTCTATTTTGCTGTTAACAAAATACATTGTCGGCTATTAAACTCTATATTTAATCGGACTCTCTTCTATATATATTATACCACTTTTTTTAATTATTAACACAACTTTACATACTACTTTAATAGTAAAATTTACAAAAATTTACTGCTCTTTATTGTTAACAATTATTAAGAGAAATTTATCATAAACTAAAGTTTTGTCAGATATCGCCCGTCATATCATGTGAAAATCAGAAAAATGTTACTAATTTGAAAGGATAAAGTTCAGAAAAATGGGATTGTCAGCATCACAAGCGAGATTATTAACCATTACAGCCAGGAAATCTGACTGCGAATTTGAATCTATGCGTCTTTCTCACCAGAAAATCGCTTTATCTCGTGATATGAACCAAATTTCTGAAGAATATAATAATGCAACTTCACAAACCAAATTAATATACGATTATTACGGCAAAAACGATGAAACAACACCGCTTTCATACGATGTACTAATGAGGCCGTCTGCCTTAAATAACTATGTACCTTCACCTGTTACAGACACATCAGGAAGGGTAGTTTTAGACTCAAGACTTGCAAAAGCAGTACGTGATGCAGGAATTCCGCAAGAAGGCCTTGACGGGTTGCCGTCTTCTGATTTAAGGAACAGATTTATAGATTCACTAGCCTCAACTGGTGTAATAACCGAGGTACAAGGTGAAAATATTAAAAAAACAACATACAACCAGACTGCCGGTGTAGGTTCAGCTGACATTGTAAACGTTAATACAACAGAAGGTACATTGCAAGACTTAATTGGAATGGTTAGCAATAACTATTTTGATTTTTCTGATGTTGCTTCAGGTAATGAAGGGCCGTTTGCATTCAATATGTACAGCGATGGACAAAATATAGGCACAGGCGGCAAAATATCTTTAGGTGATTTATTAAGCGGTAATTATAGTATCCGGGGAAGTTACGACCAGTGGTTCGGCAAAGACGGGTTATACAGTTGGTCTTCAGTAGATGCTGTCGGTTCATCAAGCTTCTGGGATGAAATGTTTGCTTGCTTTGAAAGCGTTTTAGATACAGGTGATTCTTATACGCAAGCTGCCTTAGCTTACGCTAAGCGCCAGGTAATGGATACAGTCGAATCATTATCAACCAATACAGACGACGGATTCGACAATACAAACTTTGCTTACTATGAGAAATTCTCAGGCAAACGCACAACTCAAGGAAAAATTGATAACGCATTGAACAGCAATACCGATGATTACATTGGTATTGTATACATTGACAACGCTAAAAATGATAAAGATGACTGCGATAATGATGATCAAAGAGGAAGTTACAACGATGCATATGGTTTGAACATTTCAAACATGGCAAAAGCATATTTGACTTACTTTGCACAATATATGGAAGGAATTTCCCAATCCTCATATGATGTTCAAAAGACCAAAGGCGACAGTAACTTAATTGATGATCAATTTACATTCACACTTGTTACAGATGTTGATGTTTCTGGTGATAACTTGCTTATTGCCGCATTTTACGATACATTATTCAACCAAATTTGTACAAATGGCTGGACTGAAAATGACAAAGTAAATGATGAGGAATATTTACAAGAAATGTTGAAAAACGGAGCAATGTATATTTCAACGTTATCAGATGACGGCTTCTATTACCAAGGCAGCTACAGCACAAACACTTATATCAAAGAAGTTACCGACGAAGAGGCCATCGCTCAGGCTGAACAAAAATACAACAGAGAAAAGAATAAAATTAATTACAAAGAAAACATACTTGATTTGAAAATGAAAAATCTTGATACTGAGATTTCCGCATTATCAACTGAATACAACACAATCAAGTCCGTAATTTCCAAAAACATAGAAAAAGCATTCAAAAGGTACAATGCTTAAAAAGTTTAAACACCCGCAACAGGCGGCAAATCAATAGCTTTTAGTCTTTGTTCAATGCGTCTGTACCATTTAAGGTGCTGTTTGAACAAGATTTTGTAATCAGAAATATCACCTTGAGAAATTTCCATAAACTGCTTATCACAAACGTTTGTCAAAGCATTTTCGAGACGGTGAGTTAATTCTTTTCTATCCAAATTTGCATCTGTTAACTCAATTCTTTCGCCGAATTCAACCAAAACTTCAGGCCTGTTATCTCGAAGAAAACAATAGTCAACAGCAACAGGAATCAAATTAACTTTGCCGTATTTTTTAACAGCATTTTGCGCAATAAAAGCAAGCCCTGTTTGGAATTCAAAAGGCCTGAAATGAGGCGGTCTGATAATTCCCTGAGGAAAAATACAGAGCATATTTCTTATATCTCCAACAACGTCAACTGAATATTTTAAAGCTTTCATTGCGGACTGTGCAGATTTTTTGTTTACAGAATAGGCCCCGCCGCGGCGCAAAAGCGGAAAGCGGTTAAGTTCTTCAACCATAAGCCGAATTTCTTTATGAAAAATTCTATGAGTAATATTATATAAAACTATACCGTCCCACCAGTTGCAGTGTGGGGCGAAAAGTATTGTAGGAACATTTGTATCGCCGTTAAAATAGTTTTCATCACCACGGTATCGGAATGCGAAAAATCTGTTTTGAAGCATGTTAAAGAAAAACATGCTCGCAACCCAAAGCCAAAACTTGCTGGTCTTAGCAGGTTTAAACTTCTCCTCTTTGTTGCGCAGTTTCGTAGGTGGAATGTCAGAATATAATTGTTCTTTAACTTGCATATATTAATAATACTCTTTACAAACTTTTTTGTGAACACCCAAAAAGATTAAATTAAGAAAACTTAACAAGATTAAAATTGACAAGCATTTTTTGTTATCATAATATATAAAATATAATAAAAGAGGAAATTGATGTGGAAATCATCAGCTGTGCCGCAGCCGTTAAAGCCGGAAAACTCAGATAAAATAATTTAGCTGCGCGCCACGGCTGGATTAAATAATTATCTTTGTTATCCTCTTTAAAAAGTATGAAATTTTGAGAGGATTTTTTAATGGCAGTTGCCGCACTTTCAACCCAAAGCACCAGAACAAACACTTGTCCTCACGGACTTCCACTGGGAGCATGCCCGATTTGCAACGGCATGGGAGGAGGAGGCGGAATGAAGAAGGCTGATTTTTCCGCAAAACCCGGCGAAATGAGTTGGAATGAATGTGCAGCTATAGGTGCTTTTTTAAAACAGCAGGCAAACGCAAAACTACAAAGACAACAAGATTATCAAAACTTTTTACAAAGCGTTCAGGCCTTCCAAAACGCAATGACAAATGCCAGCGCTAAGATAAACACCTTAAACCAATTACTTACGACATCTTTACCGCCTGTAATCGCCAAGCCGGTTAACTTTGCATTAAATACTCTTATTAATGTTTTAAACTTTGCAAAAACTCTTCCCACTGCACTTGCTGACTTTACAAAAGCACTAAACCAAAAACTCGCAGACATTTCAGATAAATTAACCGCAATGATGGGTGAGTTAAAAGCTGCAATCAACAAAAAAGTCTCAGAATTTTTCAAAGATGTTAAAAAGAAACTAAAATCTCTATTCTCAATCTTTGTGCAAACCCCTGACAACGACGCAGAAGACGACAATATAATTGATGAAGCCAAAAGACTCTTTGAATTAAAAACATTTATTCATGAACTTTATCAAAAAATTAACCAGACAGAAAAGGATTTAGAAGATGAACATTTCTAATCTGCATGACAGCGAAATGCGCAGACAACAAAAAAATCTCACAAATTCGCAAAAACGTACAAACACAGACACCCGCGAGGGCGTCGTCGTAAACACCTTTATAAAAGACACCCCAAACTTAAACGACACTTGCGATACGCTTGTCATCTCCAACAACGTGAATATGCCTAATAAGCTTTACGAAAGAGATAATAAGCAAGCAAAAACACTTCTGCCAATTTCATCCATTGCCCTTGGCGTAATGGGCACAATAGCCGCTGTAACTTGGTTTATAAGCCACAGCGCCAAAATTAATTATAACATTGATGCGCTAAAAAGACTTTCACCGGTTGTGCGCAATGTCGCAATTAACGATGAAACAACACAAGCAATCTATCGAATGGTTGAATGTCCAAGCAAAAAAACAATTCTTGCCGGAACCGGCGTATTCACTCTTACGGCTATAGCGTTTATGGGAAAAACTTTCTTCGACGGCTTCCGCGATGTTTGGGTTAAGAAAAAAGAGGCCGACATTCAAAAAAATCTTCAAGAAAAGCTGATAAACATTGAAACCCAATCCTTCGCAGGCAAAATACAAATTACCAGAAGCATGCTCTCGCAAAAGGCTCTTGAACTCAGCAAGTATTTCAGAACCGAACAACCGCGCCCGGTTTCGGGTGAAACCTTTAAAGCTCTAATGTTCAAAGGCTCAAACCAAAACCTTGTCAGCCCGCAAAAACGTAACAACGATTTTCTAATCGGTACTGCTACGATGGCCGGAATTATAGGCCTGGGATTTTTTGCTCTGAAAAATCTTACCAAAAGCAAAGGGCATTTAAATAGGCTGATTACTGAAATCAAAGCAGAAATCACCTCAATCGCCGAAAACTCCACACCACAAACTCGCGAAATTGATATGAAAAATCTCGAAAACCTATTTAAATCAATAGAAGCCTCGCCCGATATGATGGAAAAATCGCTTGCAAAAGCCAATTGGAAGATAGAAGATAAAAAAGAGTTTATCCAAAAGTTGACAAACGAAATCAGAAAATCAACAGTCGACGCAAACCCTTACTGCGGCGGCGGAACAATTCCAAAACCAACCTTCTATTCACACGTAGACGACTATCGCGCATTTTTCTACAACTACCTGCTTGACACGGATAACAACCAGTTTAAGGCTCTATTTTTCGGTACAACAGGGCTTGCGGCCCTTGGTTACGGCGGAAAGCTCATAGGTGAAGCCATTAAAGATGTTCAAGTCAAAAAGCTTAACGCAGACACAGAGGCCGAACTTCAGCAGCGACTTGTTTCAACAGAATTAAAGAACTTCAAATCCAAAAAAGACGCCGCAATCCAGCCACTAATGGAAGAATTCTACAAGCAGGCCCAGACTGGAAAGCCAAAAGAAGAATTGAAAATCATGGCTGATAATATTCTTTTTGAAATTAAAAATGGCCCGCCATTTGTGTATTCGTAATAAATTTAAGGACATAAGATGCAAGTACAACCAATACAATATTATCAACCTATACAAATGCCATCTGCAAAAAGGAACTATATTCTTGTTGACCCTGTAAAGACAGATTGTTTTGTAAAACAAAAGGAAAATGCGCTGCCTTATATTGCAGATGTCTTAGCGCACTCAAATAGCGAGGCGCAAATTACTGAAACTCTTTACATTCTTGATAGAATGGTTGAAAGTGGTACAAAAGGCGCAGATAAGCTATACCCTGTACTTTCGAGGTTTAACAATTCCTCCTCACCCAATATACAAACTTTTTTGGCGGGAATTTACAGAAAAACACAAGTCCCAGACGCATTTGGGCCTCTAATTGCTATGCTGATACGAAATTCAATTAACCCTCCGTCTTCAAGCTTTGATCCAAATGAAGAAATTGGAGGAGCAATTCTGGCCTACATTTCAGACCGTTTTCGCCATTAATGCACCAAAACATGTTACAAAATCTTAACATGATTAAAACAAAAATTAAAGAATACCCCTCAAACTGTCGTAAATGCATGTGTTAAGTACACAAGAAGAAAGGAATCGACAGTCGCAATGGGAATGGCAGCCTCACAAGCTAGATTTTTAGGTTTGACAGCCCGCAAGACCAATGTTGAGTACGAAGGCCAACAGATTAACCAACAACGTACTGCATTGTCTAACCAGTCTGCAAACTACTATAATGACCTGTTGGGTATGACTGTTCCGACACCTCCTTCTGTTGACAGCTATACCAAAACAACTTACTCATTTGAAGACGGAGCTTTAACAAACGAAATTACAGCTCTAATCGCTCAAACTGACGGAACTTATACTTTAAGCTACCTGTCTAAGTGGCAAGACGATTATGCGCCGGTTGCAGCCTCTTCAAGCATTGTTAACATTAAAAACGGCTACTACGTTGGCGCCACTGAACTTAGAGAATTAGGTTCTGAAGACAATTCAATTACAGATGAAAATGAACGTCAGAAAAAAGTTGAAGAAGAACAAGCTTGGAAAAATCTTCTTTCTGAAAAATACGGCGAAACTGACTGGCTCGTAAGATATGTTACAAACACAACCACAGGCCAAGAAGTGCCTTACTTTTATAAAAAGTCTGAAATTGACTCTAACAGAAATAATGTTGATGAAAATGGCAATATTTTAAACAACATTAGCTGCTACACAATCGGAAGCGACCAAAAAGTTGAAGAGTTCAAAGCTATCAAGGGCTGTAAAGTTGAACGCGATACATCAGGAAGATTTATCTCAATAAGCATTCCGAACGAAAACGGCGGTTACGCAACGTATGCGCTTACAACAGCCACAACAACCGACCAGGATGCATATGATGATGCAATGAACCAATATGAACACGAAAAATACCTTTATGACCAAGCTGTTCAAGACATCAATGCAAAAATCGAAATTACTCAGTCTCAAGACAAAAATCTTGAACTTCGCCTAAAACAGCTTGACACTGAACAAGAAGCTATTTCAACAGAAATCGACGCTGTTCAGAAAGTTATTCAGAAAAATACTGAATCAACTTTCAAAACTTTCGGTTAATAATAAGATTTTATAAACATTTCCTTTCCCTTTTTCCTATTAATTTTCAACGACTGCAAAGTCGTTTTTTTTTGCG
>ULUL01061535.1_pt1 | contig 32692 bp, 30 predicted proteins | sample 1958481 | NCBI WGS metagenome assembly ULUL01 (sample SAMEA4835759, study PRJEB28245) | human gut metagenome | biome: gut microbiome; material: fecal sample | place: Denmark | collected 2008 | reverse complement strand
TATTATTTATTTACATTTCTTTAAAGCTTTGACATGTCAGAAAAGTTATAGTCTAATAAAGATAAGACTATTGGGTAGGATATGTATATAAAACAACTTGAAATAGATAATTTTAAATCATTTGCCAACAAATCAGAAATCCCGCTTTTGCAAGGATTTACTACGATTTCCGGGCCTAATGGTTCAGGAAAAAGTAATATTATTGACAGTGTACTTTTTGCGCTTGGGCTTGCAAATGCAAGCGAACTTAGGGCTGAAAATCTTTCCCACTTTATTTCTACCTACACAAAACGCAATGATGCCTTTGTAAAAGTAACTTTTGGCGGTACAGAAGACGGACAGGATTTGTCAATAGCAAGAAAAATCCGCAAGTCAACGCAAGGTTATGCAAGTACGTATTATTTAAATGATTCTGTTACAACGTTATCAAATATCCACAGCATTTTAGAAAAATACAATGTAACACCAAACAGCTACAATGTAATGATGCAAGGCGATGTGATGGGAATTACAAACTGTACCCCCAAAAACCGCCGCAAAATTATCGACGAAATTGCCGGAATTGCAGATTTTGACAGAAGAATAGAACAGGCGACGAATGAGCTTTCTACAGTGGAAAGCCGTGTAGAACGCTCTTCCGTAATTTTAAATGAAGTTGACACTCGCCTTGAACAACTGAAAGAAGAACGCGAAGTTGCACTGAAATACCAGAAATTACGCGAAGAAAAGACTGAACTTGAAGGACAAATTAACAAAGTACGCTTTTTTGATATTAAACGAAACCTTGAAAAAGCCCACGAAAACATTCTCGAATTCACCAAAAAGAAAAAAGAAGAAGAAGTTAAAAACAAAGACCTAGACGAACGCTTAAAATTAATTAAAGGTAAATACGAAGAAATCTCAAATCTTGTCAAAGAAAAAGGCGAAGCACGCCAAATTGAATTAAAAAAGCAAGAAGAAGAATTAAAAGGTGAAATCGACAGAAAAAATAATGCTTCAAACTATGCAGACAAACAAATTATCGACGGTTTGCGCAGAATTGAAAATGCCAAAAACGGTATTGAAAATTACAAATCTAAAATTGAAGATTTTAAATTAAAAATTAAACTCAAAGACGATGAGATTAAAATTATTGAAGATAACATCACCTCACGCAATGCTGAATTGAAAAAGATTTTGGAAGACATGACAGGTTTAAATGCCACTGCTGACCAGCATATTGAAAAGCGCAACAATTTAAGAAAACAGCTTGAAAGCCTTCAGGATAAAGAAAACGCGCTTATCAAAGAGAAATTGCCGCTTGAAAATGAATTAAAAAACATGCAAAGCGAGTTGAGCAATGCAAAAGCTAAACTTGAAGAATTAGAAAATCTTAAAGCAAATTTTGCCTCTGATTATGATTTGAAAAAAACTCTTGTTGAACAATTGCAAAAAGAGTTGTCTGATTTCAAGATAATTCAGCAAAATGCAATGCACGATCTAGATACAACTAAAAATGAAATTTCAGATTTAAATTACAACATACAAATGGCATACCGCAAGATTTCGTCAATGGAAGCGAAAAAGCAGGTTGCACAGTCTTCAAGCTTTAACAATGCCATTGATACAGTAATGAATGCAAAGCTCAGAGGTGTTCATGCTCCGCTTGTTAAACTTGGGACTGTTGATAAGGAATTTTCTACTGCAATGGAAGTCGCGTTTGGCGGAAGAATGGCTCATATTGTTGTAGATGATGAACATGTTGCCTCAGTTGCTATTGAACTTTTACGCTCATCAAACGCTGGCAGAGCAACATTTATTCCTTTAAATAAAATAAAAAAAGCACCAACAAAGTTACAATTGCCAAAAGACAAAGGGGTAATTGATTTTGCTATAAATCTTGTGGACTTTGATGATGAATATATTGATGCATTTTATTACGCAGTCGGCGACACTATTGTCGTTGAAGATTTGGAATGCGCCAAAAAGCTAATAGGCAAATACCGCATGGTTACGCTTCAGGGAGATTTGCTTGAAAAGTCAGGCTCTATGACCGGAGGCGGTAAGCTTCGCACCGGTTTAAGCTTCAGCCAGAACGACGATGATGAGCTTGAAAACTTTAAGTCTAAACTCAAAGAGCTTGAAACTCAAATGGCAACGCTTGAAAACAAAAAGTCTTCTCTTGAGGCTAAGCTTGAAACGGTTCGGCAAAATTACTCTGATTCAATGAGCGAATTTTCTAAAGCAAAAATTGAATTGGACAACATGAACAAAAATTATGAAAGCAGTGAAAATATTTTAAAGGACCGTGCTGACTTCATTAAAACTACAGAGCCCAAAATTCACGATTTGACAAAAAAACTTGACAATCTTGAAGAACAAAATGTTAAAATATATGATGATATGGCTGTTGTTCAGGCTGATATTGAAGAAGTTGAAAAACTCATCAACGACAAGGATTTAAAGGATTTAAAAGAAAAAACCGAAGGCGTTGAACACGAAATTAAAAGGCTTCAGACAAATCTTCTTAACGCAAATGCGGCGAAAAACGATATTTTCCGCGATATTGCTTTTAACGAAAACTTAATCGAAACAAAAACAGACGAAATTAAAAGTATTGAAAATAACAATGTTAAGCTTGAAGCTGATAAAGTAAGGTTTAAATCAGACATCGAAGAACTCAACAAAAAAATGGAAGATTTGCACGTTCAAATTGAAGAAATTGAAGAAAAACTCGGCAAGCTTTTGAAAGAACGCGATGAAATTAACGCAGATTTAATTGAACTTGAAAAGCAAAAACACATCAGAATGACAGATATTGAGCGAATTGCAGAGCAGATTGAATCTTTCAAAGCCCGCAGACGCGAACTTGAGCCTCAGCTTGAAACTGCTCGTGAAGAATTGATTAATGCAGGTATTGAAATTGCTAAACTTGAACCGGTTGAAATTTCTATAGAAGAAATTACATCAAAAATTCAGCGTCTTGAAAAGAAGATGAATGAGCTGGGAGATGTAAACATGCGTGCTTTAGCGGCTTATGATGAGGTGCTTACACGGCAAAATGAATTGCGTCAGCAAATCGAAACACTCTCAAAAGAACGCAAAGAAATTCTTGACCGTATGAGCGGCTACGAGCAATCAAAAAAAGAAGCGTTTATGAAAACGTTTAACAATATCAATGAAAACTTTAAAGAGGTATTCCACCAGCTGTCAGAAGGCGAAGGTGAATTAAAGCTTGAAAATCCCAACGATCCTTTATCCGGCGGCATGACGATTGAAGCTCAGCCAAGAGATAAAAAACTGCAAAGATTAGAAAGTATGTCAGGCGGCGAAAAGTCTTTAACAGCTTTAGCATTTGTGTTTGCAATCCAGCGTTATATGCCGTCGCCATTTTACGCTTTTGATGAAGTCGATGCAAGCTTAGACACGATGAACGTGGAACGTATCGCCCAAATGGTGCAGAACCAGTCAAAAGATACGCAATTTATAGTAGTTAGCCACCGCAAACCTATGATAGAATCAGCAAATAGGACGATAGGTGTAACTCAAAAAGAAAAAGGCATAACACGCGTTACAGGCGTTAAACTCAGAGATTAGTGAATATGAGCAGTGAGACAGCAATATTAAATTATAATAACACCGATATCAGCGGTATTCCTCAAGAATCAATAGATAATGAGGGTATCGGAATTCTAGTTTCAATGGCAAAGGCCGGCAAAATTGATCCATGGAATATTGATATCATTGACGTTACGGACAAATATCTCGCGCATATGTGTGAGATGAAATCTCAGGATTTAAGATTAACAGGAAGAACCTTTCTGTTCGCTTCTGTGCTTTTGAAGCTGAAATCCAATGTGCTTGAAGGTATTGATGTATTACAATTTGAAACCCAGCCGCAAGATAATCTTGAATATGACGATGACGGTTTTATAGTTGATTACAGCGAAGACGATTATGTTCCGACAAACAATGTTGTGTCAATCGACGATGTTTTGCAGCGTCGCACTAGCGTAAGACTTAACCGAAATCGCGTTGTTACTTTGCGTGATTTGATAAGGCAGTTAGAGTTTTACGAAAAATTGGAACAGAAGCAGTCCTTAAAAAGCGCTCACGAGCGTGCAAAAAGACGTGTTCAATCCTATTCCAGATTTACGCCTGATGACATTATTAATCTGGCGCACGAAGAGTACATTGAAGACTGTGTTTTACGCTTAAAAGAAAATCTATCACAGATCTTTACAAAAGAAGAAAAAATTGAACTGAATGAACTTACCCTTCTTGGTATGGACAAAATCAGTGCATACATTGCATTGTTGTTTTTAACAGCAGAAACAGATTATGATTTAGTCCAAGATGAGTTTTATTCTGATTTATACGTTGTGAAAGGTGAAAAAGGTGGAAATGGAACAGTTGAAAACCAGGATTGAAGCCGTTTTATTTACAACAGCAAAGGCACTTTCACCAAAAGAGATCGGTGAAATTTTAGAAGTTGAAGAAGAAAAAATTGAAGAAGCTCTTCTTGAACTAATTATGGACTATTCATCCCGCGACGGGGCACTTGAAATTGATGATGAAAACGGTTATATTCTTCAGGTGAAAGAAGAACATATGGATATTGTTGAAAAGCTTTGTCCTGTTGACTTAAAACCGGCTGTTTTGAGAACGCTTTCTGTAATTGCATTAAAAGAGCCTATTCGTCAGACTGAATTGAAAGACTTGCGCGGCTCAAACGTGTATGAACATGTTCAAGAACTTCTTGATAAGGGCCTAATCAGCAGAAACAGGGATAAAAACGGCCGCAGTTTTAATCTCAAAACCACACCCAAATTTGCCGAATACTTTAAACTTAAAGGTGATACAAGGGCTTTAGAAAAATTGCTTGAACAAGGAAAAATTAATGAATAAAGTTAAATTTCAGATTTTTGCAGTAATTATTTTGCTTTCAGCTATTTTAACAATTAACCTGCTGCCCGGAATATTCTATAAGTCCGGTCGGCACTACCTTGCTCAAGGCAGAAATGTCAAAGCTTACAAAAAGCTGAAAACTGCATATATGTTCAAGCCTGCCAACAAAGACTACAGATATTATTATGTAAAAGTAATGTCCAATCTAAAGCCTACTGAAAAAATTCAAAAAGAAATGTTCGAAATTTCACAAAGTGAAGAAAAAGACAGTGCACAAAAGCTTGCTGCCTCTCAGGTTAACACTTGGAAAAGCAATATTCTTTACAACATCGGAAACAATTATATTGAACAAGCGCCTTTTGATAAAAACCTTATCCGCTGGGATACAAAAACATTTCCGCTTTTGGTTAAGATAGAAGAACCCAAAGGCACTCCGGAATATTATAAAACCGAAGTTGAAAAAGCTTTTAAGCAATGGAGCGACAGCACAGGATTTTTAAAGTTCCAGTTTACTGACAAAAATAACGCACAAATTGTAGTTAAATTCAATCCGCTACCCAAAGATGTTTGCAAAGACGGCAACTGCAAATATGTTGTCGCCTACACAAATCCCAAAATTAACGGACGCACACTGAAAAACATGACCATTACCATGTATGACAAAGATGCAAACGGAAATTTTTTTTCAGACAAAGAACTTTATAATACAATCCTTCACGAAATAGGTCATGCTTTAGGGATAATGGGACACAGCTACAGTTCTGACGATTTAATGTACATGTCCTCTCAGCAGAATAACAATTACACACGTTACAGAAGCGACTTCCAATTTCTATCACAAAAGGATTTAAATACAATTAATCTTTTATATAAATTAATTCCAAACATCTCAAACACTCCAATGGCACAATTCAACAAAGATGGTCTTATATACGCGCCAATTGTGCTTGGGAATGAAACTGAAATAGGAAATAGAAAATTAAAAGAAGCAGCAAATTACATCAAGTCTGCCCCGGAACTTCCAGGAGGCTATATAGATTTAGCAATTGCATATGCGGATTTGAAAAAAACTAAAGAAGCAATAGAAGCACTTAGAAAAGCGCTTGAACTATCAAAATCCGATGAAGAAAAATTTGTTGTTTATTATAATATTGCGGTCGTCTACCTTAACAATAACAAACTTGATGAGGCTGAAAAGTATGCAAATTTGGCTAGAAATCTTCAAAATAGTGAAGATGTCAACGAGTTATTGAGCAATATTAACCACGCAAAAGCTGCGAAAAAGAAGCCTTTTAAAACACAGTTGGAAGAAAATTAACAGGTTTTACAAAAAACTTTACAATAGCTTTAAAATAACTATTGTTTAAGTTATATTTAAAAGGTTGAGAATTTTAACAAATGAGGAAGATATATGTATAATGTAGCAATAATCGGTGCAGGCCCTGCCGGAATTTTCGCGGCTCTTGAAATTACAAAATTAAAACCGGATTGGAAAGTGGTTTTAATCGAAAAAGGCGAAAGAATTGAAAAAAGAAAATGCCTTTTAAGAGAAGGTTATGAAAAATGTCCTACTTGCAAAAAATGCGGACTTCTCTGCGGATGGGGCGGAGCAGGTGCTTTTTCTGACGGTAAGTTAACTCTGACACCTGATGTCGGCGGTCACCTTGTTGATTATATGCAGAGAGACAAAGTTGAAGAGCTTATTGATTATTCTGATAAATTGTATTTAAAATTCGGCGCAACAGAAGAAGTTTTTGGTACTGACATGAAAGTTTTCAATGAGTTGGAAAGACAAGCTTCTTTGGCGGAACTCAAACTTGTACATTCTCCAGTCAGACACCTTGGAACAGAAAGAAGTCTTGATGTTCTGAAAAATATGCAAGACTATTTAAATGACAGAATTACAATCATAAACAACGTTTCAGCAAAAAATTTAATTGTGGAATGCGAACAAGTAAAAGGTATTGTTCTTGATAACGGCGAAACAATCACTGCTGAATATACAATTATAGCTCCAGGCCGCGAAGGCGCTGACTGGCTTACAAAAGAATTTGCGCAAAACAAAATCGGTATGGTTAATAACGCAGTTGATGTAGGCGTTAGAGTTGAACTTCCGGCGCCGGTATTCGAACCTTTAACAGATAAACTTTACGAATCAAAACTCGTTTATTATTCTCCAACATTTGGAGATGAAGTCAGAACTTTCTGCATGAACCCTAACGGCGAAGTTGTCCAGGAAAATTATAACGGGATTGCAACTGTAAACGGCCACAGCTATGCAGAAAAAACAACCAATAATACAAACTTTGCACTTTTAGTAAGTGAAAAATTTACTGAACCATTTAAAGAACCAATCCAATACGGGCAGCACATCGCAAGCCTTGCAAACATGCTTGCAGGCGGGATTTTGGTACAGCGTTTCGGCGATCTTCTTGAAGGCAGACGCTCTACACCTGAAAGAATTAAATCAAGTATAATTAAGCCAACTCTAACCTGCGCAACACCGGGGGATTTAAGCCTTGTAATACCTTACAGACAGATGACAAGCATAATTGAAATGCTTTATGCACTTGACAAAGTCTGCCCGGGTACAGCTTCAAGATACACACTGCTTTACGGTATTGAGGTTAAATTCTACTCTGCCAGAGTTAAGCTTACAAATGAACTTGAAACCGAAGGCGTTAAAAATCTATTCACAATAGGCGACGGCGCCGGCGTAACCAGAGGATTAATTCAAGCCTCAGCATCTGGTGTTCACGTTGCAAGGACAATTTGTTCAAGATAAAAATAAAACTCCCCTCATTTTGGGGAGTTTTTGATAATTTCTGGTCGAATTTCGTATTAGGTGATATAATTAAATCATGAGTAATAAAGTGAGCTTAACAACACAAAACCGCCTTATAATATCAGGCTTGATTTTGTCTACTGTATTAATAATACTTATCGCGATTTTTGCGATATTCAACATCCAAAAAAAACTCAACGAGGGATACCAAAGTTTTGGTCAGGCTATTTCGAAAGTGCTGGCTATTGAAACAATGGAATTAACAAAAAACACATCCCTCGCTGCCTCTGATAAAACCTTAAAATCACATTCAGAATCCATTTTGAAAAGTCATAACGACATTGTTCTGATTGAATTCAGAGACAAAGACGGAAATGTTATCTATACAGGCAAAAGTTTTGCGGCACAAAAAAGCAAAAAGCCAAGCATTACCGTGTCTTCACCCATTGAAATTACAAAAAACGGCGTTGCAGAAAATATAGGAAGTGTTACGGTCGGCTTATCCGGAAACATTATAGGGCAGATTTCTTCTACAACAAGGGCTTCATTGCTTTTTGTTTTCACTGTTGCCTGGATTGTGTTTGCGTTCGTTATTCTAATTAACACATATCTAATTACGCGTGAATTGAGAATACTTCAAGAAGGTGTAACAAAGATTTCGACCGGTGAATTCGGATACAAAATTGAGGGCAAAGACGTAAGCTCTGAAGTTGAAGACCTTTTCAACGCATTTAATGACATGTCAAACCGGCTTCACATTTATGAAGAACAAAACATTGAGCAGCTTACTCTTGAGAGAAATAAACTTGAAGCTGTTTTAATGAGTATTGCAAACGGTGTTGTTGTGTGCGACAACAACGACAGCGTTGTGTTGGTAAATAATCATGCTCAAAAACTTTTAGAAGTCAGTGAAGAAGCAATGCTTAATACAAAAATTCAACAGTACGTTGATACGGCCGGAAGTTTTTGTTTTAAAGAAAAAATAGAGCAATTTAAAGATACGCCGCTTGAAGTTATCGAATCAAAGCCAATAGAATTTAATATAAATGTAGACAATAGAGTAATTAAGTCAATTATATCGCCAATGTTTACGAGAAATAAGGATTATGTAGGCTATATAATTGTGCTGATTGATGTTACAAAAGAAACAGAAATGGAAAAAATGCGTACGCATTTTATTTCAAATGTTTCACACGAGTTGAGAACGCCCGTAACTGTTTTGAGAAGCTACATCGATACGCTATATAATTACGGGAATGAATTTGATTACGAAACACAAAAAGAATTCATCGGCACTATCAACAACGAAATTATCAGGCTAAATAGAATGGTTAACGACATTCTTGACTTTTCTAAGCTTGAATCAAATATGAAACTGGATAAAGCTCCTGTTAATATTGTAAAACTCGTGGAAGATACAGCAAATCAGCTTCAAGTTTTGACAAAAGAACACAATATTACAATACATATTTCAAAAGACAGCAATATTCCGGATGTTTCATTGAATTATGACAGTATAGAACGTGCATTCACCAACCTTATGTCCAATGCGATTAAATATTCACCGCAAAACGGCAATATTTACGTTAAGATTTCCTACTTTAATGCTTCTGACGAGGTTCAAGTAACAGTAAGGGATGAAGGCTGTGGAATTTCGCCAGAACACCAGAAGAAAATTTTTGACAGATTTTACCGCGTAGAAAACGACACGCACACTATTAAAGGTACAGGTCTTGGATTGAATTTGGTTCAAACAACAATTGAAAAACATCATGGCGGCAAAGTATTTGTTAATTCAGAGCAAGGCAAGGGTTCAACTTTCGGATTTATTCTGCCAGTGGTAGCGTTTGAAGAATCTGAAAACATAACAAATGCATAAAAAGTTTGTAGACAAATCCGGGCCGTGCCACACAGGAAATGCCTGAAGCGTCCAATCAAGCCCAATCAATCATTAACTCTAATTAAATAACGCATTAATTTTGTCAATGATATCTTGCGGATCAATTTCATTCGTAACTTTGTTGATATCTTGCGCAATTCCATAAAGTTTTGCGGCTTCTATTTTGTCGCCGGTAATCGTTATTGCGCGAGCCAGATTGAAATGAGCAAGCGCGTAGTTTGGATTGCATTCAATTGATTTTTTAAACAATTCTATAGCTTTTTGAACTCGCCCTAAATCATCAAGATAAATTACTGCTAAATTGTTGTAAGCTATATCATAATTCGGATCATATTCAATGGACATTTGATATTCTTTGATTGCTTCATCCAAATCGCCTTTACCCCAGTACAAAAATCCTAAATTACAATGAATTTTCGCATTCTTAGGATCTAACTCCAGCGCATTTCTATAAACAGCAAGCGCGTTTGCATAATCCTCTTTATCATAAAAAGCACTACCTAAATTAATATAAATATCAATATCCTCAGGCGTTAAAAGATAAGCGCTTTGATAAGACGAAATCGCTGCATTCAAATCTTGTTTGGATTCTTGATAGACAAATCCAAGAGTTTGGTTAATTACACTAGTCCAATTTTTTTTCGGATTTAATGTAACCGCAGTTTGAAAATGCGAAATTGCGCCGTCAATATCTCCTTTTACATAGAGAATATTCGCTAAATTTGAATGAACATCAGGCATGTTCGGCATAATTTGAATTAATTTTTGATAAATTTCAACGGCACTGTCATAGTCGCCTTGTTCTTCGTAAGCCTGGCACAAGTGTCTGTAAGCTGAAATATTTAAACTATCAAGCCAAATTGCCATTTTGTATTCAGTAATTGCATCATCAAATCTTCCAAGCGACCTGTAAATATCACCCAAAAGACAGTAAAGCGGCACAAATCCCGGTGCTTTTTCAATAGCTTTTATATAAATATCAATCGCGCCATCAACACCTTTAGAGTTAAGCATATAAAAACCCTTTGCCAAAATCGGAAAGAATTTCAAATATGAAATCGACTTTGCAACATTTTCAACAGCAGTCCAGTCAAAAGGCAGTGTTAACAATGAAAGAATATATTCAAACTTTGATTTACAAGAATTTTTGAAAGATCTGAATGTTGATAAGTTATAAATATTTGCCAGCAGAAAATGTGCGCAGCTATTTGACAAAGGCTTACATTGAATTGCTTTTTTAGCATTTATTTCAGCTTCCAAAAATCTTGCTTTTTTAGTATAAGTTTCAGCCAAAAGATAATATGCTTTAGCAAGCTTTGGATTTTTTGAAATAGACATGTCCAGATAATTTACAGCCTTGTCCAAATCGCCTTTATGAAAATGTGCACGGCCTATTTTAAAATATATTTCTGCTGAATCTATGTATGATTCAAGCGCTCTTTGGTATTCTGTAATAGCCTCGTCAATATACTGAGAAGAATTATAAATATCCAAATGCCATGCTAAATATAAATCTCCGAGCCTCACATGAAGTTCGGCATTTGTCGGATCGTCTTGAAGCCCTATCTGACAGAGTTCTATTGCACTTTTTACGTTTCCTGTTTTGTATTCTTTATTAATCTTTTTTTCCAAAGTCTTTGTATTACTGCTCATACTAACTATTTTAATGAATTTATATTAAAAAAGCAAGTTGTAAAAATATTTTCGTGTATAATGTATTTAAAAAACAGGAGTGTGTATGAATAAAATTTATTTTGTAGATGTAACAAACCGCGACGGAGTCCAAACTTCCCGCTTAGGACTTGCAAAACTCGAAAAAACAATTATTAATTTAATGCTTGATGATATGGGAATTACACAATCAGAGTTTGGTTTTCCGACAACAAGCCACGAGGTTAACTATTTAAACGGCAACTTGGAACTAGTTGAACGAAATGTAATAAATAAAACAAAGCTTTCCGGTTGGATGAGGGGCATTGTCTCTGACGTTGAGCTTTCATTCAAAAACGTGCCTAAACTTAAACATATTAACCTATCACAGTCTACATCAGAACAAATGATTTTAGGGAAATACCAAGGCAAAAAAACTCCTAAAGATATTATAAATATGACTTGTGAAGCCGTTGAATGCGCGGTTTCAAAAGGTGCACAGACGATCGGAGTTAATGCTGAAGATGCCTCAAGAAGCGACATAGATTTTTTAATTCAGTACGCAAACGAAGCAAAAAAAGCCGGTGCACAACGTTTTAGATATTGCGACACACTAGGTTATGAAGACCCCAAAACAGCCTATGACAGAATTTTTGCAATCGCAAAGGCAACACAAATGCCTATTGAAGTTCACTATCATAATGACCTTGGTATGGCTGTAGCTTGTTCTGTTATGGGAGCAAAGGCAGCAATTGATGCTGGAGTTGACACATACATTAACACTGCGATAAATGGTATGGGCGAACGCGCCGGTAACGCGGATTTAGTTTCATGTCTTTTGGCAGTTTTGAAATCTTCTGGCTTCAAAAACCGTTACGAAATAGATCATAATATTGATTTAAGCAAAGCCTGGAAACTCGCAAAATACACGGCATACGCATTCAGAGTACCAATTCCGATAAACCAGCCGGCTGTTGGCGACAACGCTTTTGCGCATGAATCAGGAATTCACGCTGACGGAGCTTTGAAAGACAGAAGAAACTATGAGCTTTATGATTTTGAAGAACTAGGTCGTGGAGAACCGGAAATTATCGAAACAGGGCGCATGATTACAACCGGAGAATACGGCGGAATTAAAGGTTTTAGAAACGTTTATGAAAACTTAGAACTTGAATTTAAAGACGAGCATGAAGCCAGAAATATTCTTGAATTGGCGCGTTATGCCAACGTTCACACTCAGCAGCCTCTGACAACAAGTGAATTAAAATTTATATACTATTATCCTGATATCGCGGCTAAAATAATGACGGTGTCTCCGTATTATGAACCTCAAGGAGCTATTAAAGAACGCGTTGACGCGCGACTTCTCACTATGCCGCATAAAATTCTTTAATGTAAATAAATGTTAAATTCAGGCAAAAAAAATTATTCATAAGTATTTATATGACGCAAAAGGAGAATTTCATGTATATACAACCGATTTCTATAATGCAAATGACATCTAAAAATAAATGCAAACCTTGTCCAAATGTTTCACAACCAGCATTTACTTCAGAAAATAATAAAGATAAACTTTCCACTACATTAAAAGCATTGGCACTTTCATCGGCTGTAGCGGCACTTCCTTCTTGCGGTACAGATGAAGACTGCTTTATGGAAAATCACCGTCCTGTTCCGCCGATTACACCATCTCAGCCTGACACGTCCGTTGTTAATACAAATACCAAATATTCTCTTCCCGCCACGAGTTTAGATAGATATATTCTGAAAAATGACTCTGTTCAAACTGACTCCGGTCTGGTTATAAAAAAAGACAGCTCTTACATTGGTAATATACAATTTAGTAATTCAGAAATTTATATGCCTGATGAAGCGTTTGAACGCGATGAATTTAAGGCTTTGAATAAAATATTGCACAAGCTCTCACTTACTCCGCAAATAATTTCAGATAGTTATATTTCAGATGAATTTGATTATAATGCACTTCCGGTTCAGTTTATTGCACTTAACGCCGAAAATGGTAAAGTTACAAGATTTAAATTTAGAGAAATTGATGATAATAACAAATTGATTTTCGATGTTGCATCAATTGATTCATCAGCGCAGTCTAAAGAATACAAGGCAGAAATCAAAAGCTCAGGTTCTAGCAGCATTTTAATTAAAACACCTGATTATGAAACACTTTTTACAGAAGAAGATGGAAAAATAAAACAATTTAATAAAAATTCAGACGGAGTCTTCCGTGAAGCATATGAATACGCTCCTTCAAGCCGTAACAGATTAATAAGAAAAGACGCCAACACAGGAAAAGAAACCATTATCGGCGAAATCGATATTAAAGCAATATTTCCGAAAGATTAATAACTTTTAGCCCGTTCTCATGATTATTTTTATGCTAAAATAATAGCAAAAATAAGGAGATATCATGGGTCAAACTATAGCTGAAAAAATAATTTCTGAACACGCAAAAAAAACTGTTAAAGCAGGCGAATTAGTCATTGCAGATGTAGATGTATGCGCAGTGCAAGACGGTACAGGTCCTTTAACAGTACAAGAATTTAAAAAGTTTGGAAAAGATAAACTTAAAAATCCAAAGCGAACAATTCTTTTTATAGACCATGCTTCTCCAAGTCCAAGAAAAGAGCTTTCTAATACACACACTGTATTAAGAGAGTTTTCAAAAGAATATGGGGCTGTTCTTTCAGATGTAGGCGCAGGTGTTTGCCACCAGAGGTTAATTGAAACATTTGTAAATCCCGGTGAAATTTTAGTAGGTGCGGACTCTCATACTTGTACATCCGGAGCGTTAGGAGCTTTTGCAACAGGCATGGGCTCAACTGATATTGCAGCAGCCATGGCGCTTGGGCAAACCTGGCTCAAAGTCCCGCAAACTTTCAAAATCGAAGTTAACGGAAAATTTAAAAAAGGGATTTGTTCTAAAGATTTAATGCTTCACTTGATAGGGCTTATCGGGGCTGATGGCGCCACATATAGGGCACTTGAATTCTGCGGCGACACTATTGAAAACATGGAAATGTCTGAACGATTTACGCTTGCAAACATGGCCGTCGAAGCCGGAGCTAAAGCAGGACTTTTTGTTGCTGATAAAAAGACCAAAGAATATTTAAAACAACACGGACGCGAAGATAAATTCCGTACAATCAAACCTGATGAAGATGCAGTTTATGAAAGAGTTATCAAGATTAATGCTGAAGATATCGAACATACAGTTTCCTGCCCTCACACAGTCGACAACACAAAAACGGTTGAAGAGTTAAAAGAGGTGAAAGTTGATCAGGTTTTTATCGGCACTTGCACAAATGGAAGAATTGAAGATTTACGAATTGTTGCAGAGATTTTAAAAGGTAAGCAGGCTCATAAAGGTGTAAGACTATTAATTTGTCCGGTTTCCAAAGAAGTTTATTTAAAAGCTTTAGATGAAGGTTTAATTAAAATTTTTGCAGAAGCTAATGCAGCTATTTTACCTCCAGGCTGCGGCCCTTGCGTTGGCGTTCATGCGGGTACGCTTGCAGATGGAGAAGTTTGTCTTGCTACTCAAAATAGAAACTTCCAAGGCAGAATGGGAAATACCAAAGGTTTCATTTATTTAGCATCCCCTTATGTTGCGGCTTACACGGCAATAAACGGATTTATTAGCGCAAATTAATTATACTTTTATATAAAAAAAGATAACCCGTTGACTATAAGCATTTGCATAAGCATTTTAGCTCCAAAATTCCTTACTATTAGTGTAAGGAGAAATAAATGTCAGGGTCTAGATTGCAATATAAGAAAATGTCTCTTGAAGAACTTGTTGTACTTGCACAGCAAGATGATTTTAAAGCTCTTGAAGAGCTTATTAAAAGAGAACAGAAAAATGTTTTTGCGTCTTTTTCTTACCTTACGCAGAAACGAGAGAACATCGCTGACTTGACCCAAGAAGCACTGCTTCGCGTTGCAAGAAATATAAAATCTTTAAAAAATCCTAAAACATTTAAAAGCTGGCTAAATCAAATTGTTACAAATCTTTTTTATGATGAACTCAGAAAAGCCTCGCGGCGCCCGGACATAGTTTCCATGGATTCAGCAGACGATGAAGAGAATTCAACTTTTTCACTGCTTTCGCTTATTCCTGATAAAAAGTGCAAGCCGCCCGAAAAATGCATGTCAGCAGAATTAGAAAAAATAATTAAAAAAGCAATTCTTGAACTTCCGGAACAATTCAGGATTGCAATTGTTTTAAGAGAATTACAGGGGCTAAGCTATGAAGAAATTGCTGAAGCTACAAAATCAAGCGTAGGGACTGTAAAATCGCGTATTGCACGTGCCAGAGGAAAGCTTCAGGAAGGCCTGAGGGCTTATATATAGAAAGGAGAAATTATGCAGCAGCAATTAACCTGCTCTCAAGTTGGAGCGCTATTAACCTTTTACATAGAAAACAGACTAAATGAACAGCTTAGAAAATACGTTGAGTACCATCTAAGTATTTGTCCTAGCTGTATGGAAAAATACAAAAAATTAACAAAGTTAGTATCAAATTACAATGAGGTAAAAAAGCAAATTGAATCAGATAATCTTGAAGATGAAAAGATTTATTATACGCAGCAATACCAAGAATTTAGAGAAAATCTCTCCGCCTATATTGACAATGAACTTGATACGGAAGAAAATTTGCGCATAAAGAAGATTGCCATATCAAATCCACTGGCACGGCGGGATTTAGAAGACATTTACACCTTCAAAAAACTGTTGCACTCCTCTTTTGATAAGACAAAAAACGATGTTCATCAAGATTTTTCAAGACAAATTTTAAGCAAAGTTTTTTCAATAAACCCAACCCAAAAACTTGACCCGTTTTATATTTTGATGACAACATTCGTTGTAATTATCGGTATGGTAATTTTAGGCATGGCAAGCATTTTGTTCTAAATCTTCATATTACCTGAAAATTTCATAGCAGCTAACTTTTGGTAATCAGCAAGACTTACTCTAGGCAAAACAGTATCTTTTGAATAAGGCTTGCCTGGTGTTTGACTGAAATCCGTATTTTGATTTTTCTTAGCCAGGATTTCTTTTTGCTTGCGCGCAGCATACCTGTTACGCAGAACCGGCGTTATAATATTGCAGGAAATAATCGAGCCAACTGTACTGAAAATTACATCAACACCGTTTTTAAATGTTTTATAATCATCAGAAATCTTATCAAAACCCGGCTGCTTTGTAATATCAAAATCAATTTTACCGACTTGGCTGCATAATTGCTTTTCATTTAAAAAATTCTTGATAGGTTTTGTAACAAGTTTTCCGCTTTGCACAAGCTTTGAACCTACTGCCTTAAAAGAATTAGTTACAAGGTAAAAAGATAGAATATTTACTGCTGCATCAGCACACTCTTGAGGGATAAGAAAAACTTTATCTTTTGGAGAAATCTTGTCATTAATTACAACCGCAGCAACCTGAGCGGCAGAAGAGAGTATCCAGCCCAAAACGCCTGTATGAACAAGCATTTTACCAGGGTTTTCCCCGTAATTTGTATACAAAAAATTCTTAAAAGTATTAAACTTTGTCGCACAATATTCCATTAAACTAGTTTGAGGTTTCATTTGTACCTCCTTGGGCATGTTTAATAAATTTGTTTGTCAAATATTTGGTAATAGGGACATCCAGCAAAAAGTTAGTAAATGTCATTACAACAAGCGACGCTATTGTACCAAAAGCATTTTGATACTGTTTGTACGCATCTGTAAGATCAGACTGGGCATTTTTTGGGGAGAAAAACGTGTTTAAAGAATTCAATTTAACAGGCATGTTATTTTTGTCTAATGAAGTTGGCAGTTTAGAAAATGCTTTAATAGATTTTATGCAGCCATAACGGATTAAAACACCCGTAAGAGTTCCTGCAATAATTTTTGCGATAGTTCTGCAAACAGAGACTTTTCGGGTTTGTTCATCAACAGCCTTGTTATTAGCATCGATAAACGGCTGCGACATTAAAGCTGTTACACCTAAGATAAGTCTGTTTTCAGGTGAAGAAATCTCTTTGCCAATCCAGTTTACAGCATTTACATAGGTATCTTTTTCTAAAACTTTATTTGGAATGCAATTATAAAAAGTTTGCTTTACGGAATTGGTACCGCGTTTAAACGCACCGTAAATCGAAGAATTTTTTATAGAAGCTATTAAACCAGATTGTCCCATATTTCTACCCAAATCAATAAAGATAGTAAATGTATATAATTGCCTGCAAAATTGATATTATTACAAAAATTTTACAAATACTATTAATCTATCGGGAGAAATTTTTATAGAATAGCGCCTTTGGGAACAACTGTTACACCGCCCGGAGAAACGTAAAAACCTCTGGCCTCGTCTTCTGCGCGATTAAAACCAATTCTTGTATTTGGCGGAATATCAACATTCTTGTCAATAATCGCGCGTTTTATTCGGGAATATCTGCCGATATCAACATTTTCCATCAAAATACTCTCAGAAATTTGAGAATAACTGTTTACACGAACCCGCGGGGATAGCACGCATCTTGAAAGCCCTCCGCCTGAAACAATACAGCCTTCAGAGACCATTGAATTTGTAGCCATACCAACTCTGTCGCCCTCAGACCATACAAATTTTGCCGGCGGATAGTTGTAATTAAATGTTCTTATCGGCCATTCACGAGAATACAAATTTAATTCCGGTGAACTGTCAAGCAAATCCATATTAGCTTGCCAGTATGCATCAATACTTCCGACATCACGCCAGTATCCCCGCTCTGTATCGGTCATTCCGGGGAAACTATTTGAAGCAAAATTATAAATAAAAATTCTCTTGCCTTCCAAGAGCAGCATAGGTATAACGTTTTTTCCAAAATCATGCGATGAGGTTTCAATTTGCTCATCTTTAGCCAACGCATAAAGCAATGTATCTTTATCAAAAATATAATTCCCCATAGAAGCCAAACACATATCAGGATTCCCGGGAATAGATTTAGGTTTAGTTTTTGGCTTTTCGACAAAATTTGTCAACCGCCAATTTTCATCAACTTCAATAATACCAAATTCTGAAGCTTCTTCAATTGGTATTGGAATTGCGGATATCGTTAAATCTGCCTGATTTTCAGTATGGAAGTCAAGCATTTGCGAAACATCCATTTTATAAATATGGTCGCCGCCAAACACGCATACATATTTTGGGTCTTCATCTGTTATATGAAAAACATTTTGAAAAATCGCATCAGCAGTACCGCGATACCAGTCAGACCCTGTACGCATTTGAGCCGGTGCCAAGTCAACATATTGGTTCAAAAAAGGCGACAATGCCCAACCCCTTGTAATATGTTTATTTAATGAATCTGACTTATATTGAGTCAAAACTTTTATTTTATAAAACCCTGAATTTATAAAATTGTTAAGCACAAAATCAATTATTCTATATCTGCCGCCAAAAGGTACAGCGGGCTTTGCGCGATCCTTTGTAAGCGGATAAAGCCGTTTCCCTTCGCCTCCTGCCAGTATCATAACTAATGCATTATCAATTGACATATTACCCCATCTCCTTTATGTATAATTATACAACAGCATGGATAAATTTTGCACTACTCTTAATAATTATTTTTCGCACCCACCGCAGCCGCCGCAATTTTCTCCACAGCCGCCTGAAAATAAATCATTAAAATCAAATACTTTATCTTCTAAAACTTTTTCTATTACAAATGGATAAATTTTACATTCTATATCTTGCATTGCATTTTTAAATTCATCAAAATGAGTTTGATTTCCAATCAGAACAGGATATTGAGCAATAATTTTTCCACCGCCAAGTTCGTTTGTAATCCAATGAACAGTAATACCGCTGACCTTCACTCCTGATGTGAAAGCCCTGGTCATTGCGTCTTTGCCTTTAAACGCCGGCAAAAGCGAAGGATGCAAATTTATAAACCTGCCAAGCTCAATAACCTTAGGTTCAAGCTCTTCAGCGTAATCACACAAAGCAATTAAGTCAAAATCATGTGAAGAAAAATATTCAAACATTTCTTCCTTTGGCATCGGTGGAATACAAATAATCTTAATATCTTTATTTTGGAAATATTTCACTATTGCTTCACAAACAATTTTCTCATGTTTAGCAAAAATTGCAATTTTTTTCATGCATTATCCTCTATTTAAATTTTAAACTTTCTTAAAATTTTATAACAAAAATTAAAAATTTAGCAATAATTTTTTTTATTAGTTTTCAAGTAAATAATAGGAGGCAACATGCAAATACATAATTATCACAATCAAACAACTTTTGGCAACAGATACCCGTTAGAAAACATATTAGGAATAATCAGCCCTAATATAAAAATGCCCAAAAGTACTTTTATCAATACAGTAGCGGATATGAACAAATTAACGCAAAAACAGATGAATGAACTTATTTATAATGCAGAAAAAAGAGAAATATATAGAAAAAATACATCTCAACATATATTTTGTTACTACCCTGAGCTAAGAAAGTGGAAAGAAACATTAAGCAGCCTGAAAGAGGACCCCCTTAAACTCGCACTTGAAACATTAAAAGCAAAATTTGGCGACACAATTGAAATTAAACAGATAATTAAAAGTAAAAAAGAATAACAAAAAAGACCGGTCATAGAACCGGTCTTTTTACGTAAATTCTCCACTATGAGCAAAGTGCAAGCAATATACCGGCAGCTACCGCTGAACCAATTACCCCTGCTACGTTCGGGCCCATTGCGTGCATTAATAAATAGTTTTGGTTGTTAGCCTCCAAACCTACTTTATTTGAAACACGCGCTGCCATCGGTACAGCAGATACACCGGCTGAACCGATAAGCGGGTTGATTTTTTCTTTAGAAAACAAATTCATTATTTTAGCAAATATTACACCTGCTGCTGTCGCAAAGCTGAATGCGATAATACCTAAAATCAAAATGAATAATGTTTGGGTTGTCAAGAATTGTGATGCTGAAAGTTTTGAGCCAACAGAAAGGCCTAAGAATATCGTTGTAATATTAATTAAAGCATTTTGCATTGTATCAGAAAGTCTTTCTACAACACCGCATTCTTTACAAAGGTTACCGAAAGTCAATGCACCGATTAGAGGGCATGCATCCGGAAGAAATATAATACAAAGCCCTAGAACTACAAGCGGAAAAACAATCTTTTCGCGCTTAGTAACTTCTCTTAATTGAGTCATTTGAATTTCTCGTTCTGCTTTAGTTGTAAGCAATTTCATAATAGGCGGCTGAATTACAGGAACCAAAGCCATGTATGAATACGCTGCAACTGCAATTGCACCAAGCAATTCCGGAGCCAATTTAGTTGTTACATAAATTGAGGTCGGACCGTCAGCGCCGCCAATAATACCAATAGCACCTGCTTGAGGTAATGTAAAACCAAAACAGCATAGAGCCAAAAGCAGTGCGCCAAAAATCCCAAATTGAGCAGCTCCACCTAGAAGTGCTGTCTTAGGATTTGCAATTAACGGCCCAAAGTCCGTCATTGCACCTACACCCATAAATATGATTAAAGGGAAAAGTCCGCTGTGAATACCGATTTCATAGATAATTCCTAAAAATCCATGAGGGCCTGCAATATCAGCAACCGGAATGTTTGACAACAAACCTCCGAATGCAATTGGAACAAGCAATAATGGTTCAAATTGTTTTTTAATACCTAACCACAAAAGGAATAAACAGATTAAAAGCATAATCGGAGCACCGAATTGATGCAAAAACTGTTCAAAACCGCTTGTGATATTTGGGTCCACCGGCAGTACAAAGTTAGCAACACCGGTTGACTGCCATAATTTATATAAGCTGTCTGTAATGTTCATTTTTTAATCCTTTTCTACTTTACTAACCGATTGTAACTAATACATCGCCTGTATTTACTTTATTACCTACTTCAATTTCAACAGATTTAACAGTACCTGAAACAGGTGATTTAATTTCTGTTTCCATTTTCATTGCTTCGACGACAGCCAAAACATCGCCTTCTGCAATGTTGTCTCCGATTGAAACAAGTACTTTTAGCACATTTCCAGGTAATGCCGCTTTAACAGGGGTAGCTTCACCGGAAGAAGCGGCAGTTGTAGAAGCTTCAATGCCTGCTTTAACATCAACATCGTATAATTTTCCGTTGACAGTAGCTTTTTTACCTTCGATTGCAACAGAGTATTTTTTACCGTTAACAGTAACTGTATAACCATTTGAAGATTCAACTTTTTCTTCTTTTTCGCCCTCAGTGCATTTTCTAACACCGATTGTGCCTTTGCCTTGAAGGAATAATATGCCTTTTTCTTTACAAGCTGCTGAGATGAAGATATTTTCATCACTAACAGGAAGGCCTGCCTCTTGAAGGCGTTTTGTTGCGGCTGCAATACCTTTGTTAGGATCTTTGTCATTCAAATCAACAACTGTTTCAGTTGTAGGCTGCAAGTTTAGCTGTTCTGAAGCTATTCTTACAACTTCGCTGTCTGGTTCGCAAGGAGTTTTTCCGAAATATCCGAGAACCATTTTGCCATAACCTTCTGCAATTTTTTTCCAAGGGCCGAACATTACGTTGTTGAATGCTTGTTGGAAATAGAATTGTGAAACCGGAGTTACAGAAGTTCCGAAACCGCCTTTCATAACAACTTCTTTCATAGCTGCAACAACTTCCGGGAATTTGTCCATCAAGTTGTTATCACGAAGCATTTGAGTGTTAGCCGTTAAAGCCCCACCCGGTAACGGTGATTGAATAATCATCGGATTTACAGCCAAAGCTTCTGGAGGCAGGAAGTAATCTTTCATACATTCTTTGAAAATTTCTTCTGTTTCAAGGATTTTTTCAACATCAATGCCTAAATCGTAATCTGTTCCTTTTAAAGCGTGCCACATAGAAACAATATCAGGCTGAGCTGTTCCGCCGGAAACCGGTTTCATAGATAGGTCAACGCCATCAGCGCCACCGTCAAGAGCCGCAATATAAGCAGCTAATCCTGTTCCTGCTGTTTCGTGCGAGTGGAAGCGGATGTGAGCGTCTTCGCCCAGAATTTCTCTTGTACGTTTAATTGTTTCGTAAACTTTTCTAGGGTTCGAAGTTCCGGAAGCATCTTTAAATGCCAAGCTGTCAAATGGAATTCCGGCATCGAGAATATTTCTCAAAACTCTTTCATAGAATGCAACGTCATGCGCGCCTTCACATCCAAACGGAAGTTCCATCATTGTTATTGTAACTTCGTGTTTCAATCCGTTATCACGAATACATTGACCTGAGTAAATAAGGTTATTTACGTCGTTTAATGCATCAAAGTTTCTGACAGTTGTAACACCGTGTTTTTTAAACATTTTGGCATGAAGATTGATAATATCTCTGGGCTGAGAGTCTAATCCAACAACGTTTACGCCGCGGGCCAGTGATTGCAAATTGATATCAGGTCCAACTGCTGCTCTAATCTTATCCATTGTTTCAAACGCATTTTCGTTACAGTAAAAAATTGGTGATTGAAATCTTGCACCGCCTGCAACTTCAAAATGTCTAATACCTGCATTTACAGCAGCTTGAAGCGCCGGAAGAAAGTCATCTACAAATACACGAGCACCATAGACAGACTGGAAGCCGTCTCTAAATGAGGTGTCCATAACCTTAATAAGTTTTTTTCCCATAATTTTATATCCTTTCAAATTATACTAAAATTTAACCTTTTGCATAAGCAATTGCAATTGCAGCAGCAATTGCTTCTTCATCTGAAGCATTGGTTCTTTTTACTGGTTTTGTAACGCTGTTTGTCAATTCCGGGAATATTTTATTCAAATACCCGACGATTTTTGACATCACACCCATTGCAAAAACCAAAATACATAAAAATGAAAATACAACGCCCATACCTATCAACATAAGTATTAAGCCCTGATTTAATAGCTGTAAACTGTCTTGAGTCATAATATATCTCCTATTGTAAGTACAAATTCTTTATTATTATTTTGTAAAATTAAAGCGCCCTCATCATTAACAGCCTTAACTTTGCCTTTTTTTTGTTCATTGAAAACTTGAACACAAACATCTTTTCCAATAAAATTTGCTCGTTTCAAATAGTCAAGTTTGATAAATTCAAAGCCTTTTTGAATAAATTCATCATAATGTAAGAAAAATTCATCCAAAAGCTCTTGTGAAATTATTGTATCATTAACAAAATCTTTTTTTAACTCAATATTTAATGCAGTTGCAACTTTATCTGAAATCGTTGAAAGCTGCTCTTTGTTTGAATTTACGTTAATTCCAATCCCTAAAATAAGGCCTTTAAAACAATTTCCCTGCATGACTGTTTCAGAAAGAATACCGGCAATTTTTGCGCCATCAATCAAAACATCATTTGGCCATTTAATTTCCGGCTCAAGCCCATGCCTTTCCAAAATTTTGCACAGAACAATCGATAAATATTGTGTCAAATTAGAATAAACAGATGCAAAAGTTTGTGAAGGTTTTAAAATTATAGACAGGAAGATATTCCCTTCCCCTAAATCTATCCATCGCCTGGACAATCTGCCGCGTCCGTCAGTTTGTTTTTTTGCAATAACAACTGTCTTATCCTCAAGTTTTTCGAGATTTCTTTTGGCAAAAAGATTTGTTGAGTCAACCTCGCCAAGTTGGATAATTTTCATTGTCTCCCCTTAAACTTCCATATATATTTTATTCTATATCAAACAAAAAAAATTTGCGATTTTTTTTTTTTGGAGTTAGAATGATTGCACAAAGGAGAGGAAAATGAGCGAAATGGGTCATTGGATTTATAAAACAAGCGCTTTTGGGCATAATTTAAGTTTCAACATTGATACCATTTTGACAATGTGGTTTGCCATGCTGGTTTTAATTGTTTTTGCAATAATTGTAACCCGCAGACTATCACTTGTACCGGGCAGGTTACAGGCTTTTTCTGAAAACATCATGAAGTTCTTTTATGGAACTTTAGACACAATGATTCCAAATGAAAACAGAAAGCATGTTCCTCTTGTAGCATCGCTATTTTTGTTTATTTTGACAGCAAATCTTATGGGTCAGCTGCCGTTAAGAATAATTCACCTTAAAACAGGAGAGCTTGCATCTCCGACAAACGATATTAATCTTACTGCTGCAATGGCTGTAATTGTATTAATTTATTATATTTTTGCAGGAATTAAGGCAAAAGGTGCAAAATATTTTCTGCATGACTTCAGTTTTACAAGCATAGTCATGGCGCTGGTTGAAATACTTGAAATGATTACAAGACCTTTGAGCCTTGCAATTCGTCTTTTTGCGAACATCTTTGCTGGAGAAATTCTTGTAAGTATTGCACTTGGGGCATTTGCTTACTTTTTGCCACTGCCCATAATGCTATTTGAAATTTTGGTTGCATTTATACAGGCAACAGTATTTATGATGCTGACTATCGCTTACATTTCGTCAGCAACAGGAGAAGAACACTAAACAAATTTTAATAATAAAAGGAGAAAAATCATGGAAACAACATCATTATCACAATTAGCACAACTTGGTGCAGGTATCGCAATTGGTTTTGGCGCAATTGGAGCTGGACTTGGTATTGGTTTAGCAACAAAGGGTTTGATGGACGCAGTCTCTCGTCAGCCGGAAGTTGCAGGTAAAGCTTTCGGTTTCTTCCTTCTGGGCGCTGCACTTTCTGAAGCTTGTGCCCTTTACGCATTCGTTATAGCTTTCCAATTACTAGGAAAATAACAGAGGTCGAAAATGGAATTTAATGCAACATTTATAATTACAACAATCAGTTTTATTTTATTTACATTTATTATGAATAAAATATTTTACGCTCCGCTTGGCAAAATTATTGATGAAAGACAAAAATACATTGACGGAGCATATAATGATGCAAAAAATTCTAAAGATAAGGCCGCATCTTTATTAAAAAATCGCGACGATAGTTTAAGCAAAACCGCTGAAGACGCAAAACATTTAATCAATTCTTCAATCGAAAATGCAAACAGTAATTCCAACAACTTTTTAGCAAATGCTAAACAGTCATCAATTCAAAAAATTAATGAGGCAAAAGCTCAACTTGAATTAGAAAACAGACAAAATGAAGAAGAATTAAAATCAAAAATAAATGATTTAGCTAAATTGATGGCTTCAAAAGTTTTGAACACAAACGTCGAAATAGATGCGTCCAATAACGAATTAATAGACAGGATACTTTCATGAACCAATTAACAGAATTTTGGAATTTAATAGTTCAGTCAAATACTTTTAACTTCGCAATTTTGTTGCTGATTTTCGCAATCGTGTTTAAAAAAATCAATTTAACCGCAATGATAGAAAAGATGAAAGATTCTATAATTGTTATGATTGAAAACGCAAACAACGAACGCGAAAATGCAAAAAATGAACTTGAAACAGCCCAAAAAGCAGTTGAAAATCTTGAGAATGAAATTAATGAACAAATTCACAGAGCAGAAATTCACGCGAAAGCAGCGGCTAAACAAATACTAGATGAAGCCAGCCAGAAAGTTAAAAGAATAGAAAACAGCGTCTCAAGAGCGGTTGAGGCCGAAGAAAAAACGCTGTCAGCAAAACTTTCTGATAAAGCTTTGCTTGCAGCCTCTGCGGTTGCTAAAGAACATATTATCAGAACTTTGAATGAAAATCCTGATTTACACAACAAGTATATAAATGACAGTATTGAAGAATTAGAAGGAATAAAATTCTAATGAACTCACAAATTACATCAATTGCAAATAATTATGCTGACGGTATTGTAAAATATTCCGGCAATGACACGTTTAAACTTGATAAAATATTACAAGATCTGAATTTAATTGCTGAAATTCTGAAAAATTCTCCGGACTTAAACGAGGTTTTGAAAAATCCTGCGATTTCGGCTGATAAAAAAAATGAAATTATTGACAGCATTTTTACAGAACCAATTGATGTACATGAAAAAAACTTTTTGAAAATTCTTATAGAAAAAGGTCGTTTCAATGAGCTTGGCGGAATTATTCAAGCAGTTCAGGCAAAGTCTGAGGATATTAAAGGTGAAAAAACAGTCATCATTACATCCGCTATTCCGATTGATTCTGACACGCAAAAAAGAATTACAGACAAACTCGAAAAACGCCTTTTAAAAAAAGTTATTCCAACAATCAAGCACAATCCCGATATAATTGGAGGTTTAATTATCCAAATCGGAGATGATGTAATTGATATGAGTTTACGAAAAAAATTAGAAAATTTAAGTAAAAATATAACAAAATAAAGGGGAAATTATGGCACTAATAAAACCTGACGAAATTAGTTCAATAATTAAAAGCAAAATAGAAAATTATGATATTCAATCAGAAGTTTCAAACACCGGTACCGTAATCGAAGTAGGCGACGGAATTGCGCGTATTTACGGTTTGAGAAACGTTATGTCAAATGAGCTTGTTGTATTTGAAGACGGCAAAGACACACTTGGCATAACCCTAAACCTTGAAGAAGACAACGTAGGTGTCGTCATTTTAGGTGAATATACCCAGATTAAAGAAGGCATGACAGTAAAAACAACCGGCCGCATAGCCTCAGTACCTGTTGGCGATGGGCTTATCGGAAGAATTATAGACCCAACCGGAAAACCTATTGACGGAAAAGGTGAAATTATATCAGATAAAACCCGGCCGATTGAACGTGTTGCACCGGGAATTGTTGCTAGAAAATCTGTTCATCAGCCGTTGCAGACGGGTTTAACCGCAATTGATGCTCTTACTCCAATAGGCCGAGGCCAGCGTGAATTGATTATTGGCGACAGACAAACCGGTAAAACAGCTATCGCAATTGATACTATTATTAACCAAAAAGGCAAAAATGTTATTTGTATTTATGTTGCAATTGGCCAAAAAGCTTCTACTGTTGCACAATTAGCCAAAACACTCGAAGACCATGGCGCTATGGATTATTCAATAATAGTTTCGGCAACCGCAAATGAAAGTGCGCCGCTGCAATATATTGCACCGTTTTCAGGTGTCGCAATCGGTGAAGAGTTTATGGAACAAGGCAAAGACGTACTTATTATATATGATGATTTAAGCAAACACGCACAAGCTTATCGTGCAATGAGCCTTCTTTTGAAAAGACCGCCGGGACGTGAAGCTTATCCTGGAGATGTTTTCTATCTTCACTCAAGACTTCTTGAACGCGCCGTTAAATTGAACGACGAACTTGGCGGAGGAAGCATTACAGCATTACCGATTATTGAAACGCAAGCCGGCGACGTTTCAGCATATATTCCAACAAACGTAATATCAATTACTGACGGCCAAATATTCCTTGAATCAAACCTGTTTAACTCCGGTGTAAGACCAGCTATAAACGCAGGGATCTCTGTTTCACGTGTCGGAGGCGCCGCTCAAACAAAAGCGATTAAGCAAGTTGCAGGGAAACTTCGACTTGACTTGGCTCAATACAGGGAATTGGAAGCATTCGCTCAGTTTGCTTCAGATCTTGATCAGGCAACCAAAAACCAGCTTCTGCGTGGAGAAAAATTAACAGAAGTCCTAAAGCAGCCTCAATACAATCCACTATCAGTCGCAGAGCAGGTGTCAATATTGTTTGCTGCAAACGAAGGAATACTTGATGATATTCCAAATACTGACATTGCTAAATTTAAAAAAGAATGGTTTATCCACTTAAATGCAAATCTGAAAGACTTAGCCGCTAACTTGAATGATGGAAGCGCACTTTCTGATGAAGACAAAGCTCAATTAAAGCAAAGTCTTATTGAATTTAAGAAAACATTCTAAATCCAAACCAACTCCGAAGGTAAATCATGGCAAATTTAAAAGATATCAAAAACAGAATACAAAGTGTTAAAAGTACTCAGAAAATAACAAGGGCAATGAAAATGGTGGCCGCGGCGAAAGTGAAAAAAGCCGAAAATACTGTTAAAATGTCCCGTCCATTCACGGCAGAGCTCAATACTATGTTTAAAAAGCTTCTTAACTCTGTTGGTAGTTATTCTGTAAGCACATTAAAGATTAAATCTGCGATTGATAATTACCCCGCGCTTTTGCAGGTTAGAGAAACAAAGACAGCTGGGCTGTTAGTTATAACATCCAATAAGGGGCTAGCCGGTGCTTACAATGCAAACATCATCCGCAAAACAATTAAAACAGTCGAAGAATATAATTCAAAAGGAATTAAAACAATCCTTTTTATTGTAGGACAAAAAGGTGTAAGCACGCTTAAAAGAAAATGCGCTAAATTAAATTGCGAAGTGGCCAAGACATATCTTGCTGTTGCTAATAATCCTTCCGGTGAAGCCGCAAACGTAATCGTTGAAGACATGGCCGAGTATTTTGTTGACGGCAGAATTGACAGGATAGAAATTATTACAACGCGTTTCAAAAACATGATGAGCTATTTTATTGAAAATTGGGAAGTTTTACCGCTAAAAGGCGTAAATGATGATTATGAACGGCTTCATGATAATATAATTGAGCCATTAATGGAATTCACGCCGGACATGCACCATATTTTGCAAAAAGTAGTTCCAATGTACATTGCAAATATTATTTACCAGGCCCTTCTGGAAGCACAGGCAAGCGAATTGGCTAGCCGTATGACTGCAATGTCAGCAGCTACAACTAATGCCGAAAAAATGCTTCACGATTTGTCTGTTGAATTTAACAAAACAAGGCAATTTGCCATTACACAAGAAATCATTGAAGTCGTATCCGGCGCAAATGCTCAGATTGATTAAAAAGTTAATTATGCAGACATATTAGAAACTGTATTTTGTTTTTTTAAAAACTCTATATTTTGGCTGCTGAGCATGCGTTCATTATCTGACATTTGAGCGCGTTTTTGGGCAAGCATTGCCTGACGCTTAGCTTCAGATTTATTTGTCATGTATATGTTTAATTTAGGAATTCCAACACCTAAGACTAAGCCAGAATATAAATATCCAGCCACCTGAGCTATGTTTAGAATACGTAAATTCTTTCTTACAGATTTGCCAAGCTCATTTGCCGGAAGCTTTTTGAGCATTTTACTGAATGATAATGCCTTTCCATTTTCAACAGCATCAATTCCTGATTTTTTCAACCCTGCCAGCAACACTTCGTCTCGGGTTTTAAGTTTAGTTTTAAAGAAATTATTCCATCCGCCGTTTTTATCTTTCAAAAGTTCTTTATTTTTGTCAAGCGCTAGCACAACGCCTTTTGCAACAAAATTACCGAGAACAAGCCAGTTCAAAAAGCCTAAAACATCCTTAACTACAGATTCTCGAAGCTCGTCTTTGTCCCGCGCAACCATAAACCTTGACATAATTGTCAAACCATATATAAGTTTAAATTGATTGATGGTCGGAATCATTCCTTTGAATTGAATATTCTTTAATAATCCGCCCTCTTGCATTGCAAGGCTCCCGACAATACCGCCGCCAAAAATTGCAGAGGCTAAGACTTTCATCAATTTGAAATTAGCGGAATTGTCTTTTTCACGGCCTTCAACCCCAACAAAGCCGTCGCTTCCTGTTTTTTTCTTTGTAAGGTATATATTTAAAGGTTGAATAGTCATACCCACACCGGAAGCTATTGCCATACCAGCAATTGTACGGTTTTTGTTCATTGACTTGAAGCGATTTATAAATTCATTTTTATCAAAATCTTTCGCTGCTTTGAACGCCTTTACCACACTTTCTTCGGTAAAAGCTTTTGAAAGATTATAAACGTTTTCAATAAATGTAGACAATGAAGTTGTTGTTTCTTTTGAAGGTGCAGCAAGTTTATAATCAGACTCAGAGCCAAGAGCTTGATTAATATAGTTTACCAGATACTTTTTGGTTGAATCCGTAATTGTGCGGCTATCAATATCTTTGCTGTTAAGAGCTGTAATTGTACGCTTAACAACATTATCAACCTGATTATTATCAAGTCTTTTTTCAATCCCATCAACAGTAGTTGAAAGATTTGAGAAAGTTTCTTTTAAAGCATCTTCCAAAGGATTTTTTGAGCCGTTATGTATTTGCTTGTGAAAAGCAGTTCCGACAATATCTACGGTTTCGTTGTCCGCAAAAATTTTATCAGCTCTTATTCCGTAATCCTTATTTAGTAATGTTGCAAAAGCAAGCCCGGCAGCAGATCCGTAAACACCAATTAAAGAGTGGTTAATTGTCCCGGCAGATTCACGGCGTCCGGTTTCAGCCCCAGCAGCCGGCCCACGGTTTACAAAATCTACGGTTGTTCTAGGAATAACCATTGAACCAAGATCTACTGCATTTGCGCCCCAAGCTTGATTTGTATCCAAAAATCTCAAAGCAGTACTAAAGGCTTCAAAACCTCCTGTAAATCTTACATTCTGTTTTTCCTTTTTGTTTTCAGTATTAATATGTTGGGGTAATGTTCCTTGAATTTTCATTTTATTTTCTCCTTACGAATTAAAAAAAGCTTTAAACGATTGCGCTTTGGCTGCCGGAAATGCCGACGTATTAGCCGGCGCTGCCGCGGCAGCCTGTGTACCGGCGCCGCCGGAGGCTGCGTTCGTTGCTGCTGAATTTAATTTCGTAAGTCTTTCTTGTTCTTTTTTATTTGTTTGTGTTCTTGTATATAGTGGAATAAACACGCCTAAGGATATTAGCGAGAATGCCAGATTACCAAGCTGGCATATTGAACGTAAGTTTTTAGCACTTTGTGTCGCTAATTCATCAGTTGATTTTAGAGAAGTATGCTTAGCCCAATTCCAGAATTTAGCAAAGATATTAGCATTCGGGTCTGATTTGCCGAAACGATTAATTAATTTTACCTTTCCTCCGTTAAGGGCTTCAATAAGTGATGCAATAGCTTTGGCCGCATAATCACCCAGGAAATAAAAACTGGAGAATGTTGCGATATCACGGATTGTAGCTTCTCTAAGTTCGTTTCTATCTTCAGATGCAGCCATACGGCTTGCAAATGTAGCCGTTGAGATTATGCGGGCTTGATCCATGGTTGGGAAAAGCCCTTTAAATTGGAATAAAGATTTCAGGCTCGGTCTGTCCATAAACATTGACAAACCTGCAACGCCTATCATTGAACCTACTGATATAAATTTTTGTCTTAAAAGTTCTGCCTTTTCTTTTGGTGTTAATTCTCGATCTTCTTTTCTTTCATTGAAATCGTTATAAATAGGAGCACCTTTGCGGCCTGAAAGTTTCCTTGTAATCCATCTGTTAATAGGCTGCATTGAAATTGCAAGCGGAATAATTATTCCTAAACCGGCAATACTTTTTGCATTAACAAGTTTTTTGGCATTTTTAATATATTTATATAAATCCTCTGTTGTTTTAATGCCTTCTTGTTTAACACCGTGAAGGACTTTTGCTGTATCTTTGCAGAGTGATTCAAGGTTATTTGAGAAATACTTATCATCGCCCGCAAATTTAATATTTTCAGAAATATGAGTGTGTTTTACAATTGTTTCATAGGCTTTTGCCGCAAGTTTTTTGTTATTATCAAACGCGGCTTTGCCCAAGTCATCAAAAGCCTGATTAACTTCAATATTGCCTTTTAAGAGTTCTTTAAACTGTTTTTCTTTATCTCCGTCTATCCCGGAAAGTGAAAAAAGCATATCTTTGTATGTATTCGTAAAGTTTTCTTTAGTTGCACCTTTAGACGCATCATAAAACTTGAAAATTTTGTCATAAGTATCACCATTTGCCCAGGTATTAATCAAGTTAGACTTGTTAAACTGCCCCATCAAAGGCTTAAACAACCAAGCTGCACCCATGACAATAAAACTTGGGATTAAACAGTTTACGATAAGCCCTGATGACTCACGTCTAAAAGCTTCAAACCCGCCAAAGAAATTGTAATTACGCTTTTGTTTTCCGTTTTCATCTAAAACCGGATTGCCATTTTCATCTGTTTTCTTTGAGCCAACAACTGTTTCAAAATAAGTACGAGGTAAAATAGCAGTTGAAAGATCAAGCACAGAAACGTTAACCATAGGTTTCTTTTCACATTCTTGAATCCCGCGTAAAACAAATTCCCCAAGCCCTGTAAACGCTTGCTGATGTTTTTCTACAACAGGCATCGACTTTTGTGAAGATGGGGTATTTCTTTTATCTAAACTATTTACACGAACTTTTTCTATCATAAAAATTGTCTGGTTTTACTTTACACACATATTATAACAATAGCACAACTATATTAAAAGCCGGGCATAAAAAAAATTGCGCTTCGATAAACGAATATTAAAGAGATATTAAGACAAAATTTTGAATATTTTTATAAAAATTAAGGTTTTTAAAAGTTTTTTTGAATTTTTTAATTAAAAAACGCAAAATATTTAGCGAAAAATTGTCAAAAATTAAAATTTAAAGATTAAAATTTTTTGTAAATAATTGTAACAAATACGCTTAATAAACTGGAATTCATATATTATGTATATACTTTATTGCGAACCCCAAAAGAACTTGGGCATGTTGAAATTGTTTAAAAAAGTGTTATAATAAAAATAAAAGGA
>ULUL01001222.1_pt1 | contig 32931 bp, 34 predicted proteins | sample 1958481 | NCBI WGS metagenome assembly ULUL01 (sample SAMEA4835759, study PRJEB28245) | human gut metagenome | biome: gut microbiome; material: fecal sample | place: Denmark | collected 2008 | reverse complement strand
GTTTTCTAAATCCATTGATTTTTACCTTTCATTTTAAAATGTGAATTTAATACTTTTATTTTTACGAATACATCAAAAGTAAAGCTGATTAAGCCCTATGATAAAATATTCGTGAGTAACTTTTCTGACAAAACAAAGTTAACACAAACTCATTTAAAAATCAAGGCAAATATTACTTTTATTTAACTTCCATTACATTATTTGCTCTTTAAAATATTTTCCAGAGTATTAATCATGCAGGATTTGAATTTTTCGCATTGCTCGCTGGTTTTTGCCTCAAATCTCAATGTAAAAACAGGTTCTGTATTGCTCTGTCTTATAAGTGCAAAACCGCCGTCAAACACAATCCGCATACCATCTAAAGTTATAATTTCTTTAATATCAGAACCGAACATGTTTTTGTCTTTTTCAACGCATTTTTTAAACTGCTCCAAAGTCTCTTTTTTGCGTTCATTTGGACAAGGGAAACGGACTTCGGGCGACGAGCATACCTGGTTAAACGGCTCAAGCATACTAGAAATTTTAAAATCAGGATTAATTTTTTTGTGCTTTGCAATAATTTCTATCATGCGGCAGCCTGCGTAAATCGCGTCGTCAAAGCCGTAATATCTGTCTTTGAAAAACGTATGTCCACTCATCTCGCCTGCTAAAAGGGCATTTGTTTCTTTCATTTTGTCTTTAATGTAACCATGTCCTGTCTTGCACATTACAGCATGTCCGCCTGCGTTGTTAATGGTGTCGTAAAGCACTTGTGAACACTTAACTTCTGAGACAATGTAAGGCTTTTCTTCGGATTTATAATCATCAAGCAAATCAAGTGCATAGATTAAAAGGAGTTTATCACCGGTCAAAGCGTTTCCATCACTGTCAATAACACCAATTCTATCACTGTCGCCATCGTATGCTATGCCCAAATCAGCTTTATTCTCTTTAACAGTTTCCTGGATTACTTTAAGTGTTTTTAAATCGCTCGGATTGGGGTGGTGGTTAGGGAAAGTCCCGTCGGGTTCAGAAAAAAGTTCAATAACCTCACACCCCAATTCTCTGTAAAGTTCAGGGCCGACAACACCGCCAGTCGCATTTGCGCTGTCGACAACAACTTTGATACCTTGGCCGATTTTTCCAAAACGTTTTTTCATATCATTTATATAATCAGGAATAATATTGTAATCCTCAATTTTTCCTGTTGGAATAGATGGCTGGGAAGGGTTTTTCATTTCAGAAAAAGTATGTTCTTTAACTTCAGCAATCTGCTTTTCAGAAAGAGTTCTTTTAGCGTAAGTCATTTTTAAGCCGTTGTATTCTTTAGGGTTGTGGCTTGCTGTAATAATTGCGGCAGCAGTAATTTGCTTATCCTGTACACCTGCGGCTTCTGAGTAATAGCCTATTGGAGTTGGTGCAAGCCCAAGATTTACTACATTAGCGCCGGTTGATGTGATACCTTCAATGAGTGCCTTTGACAAGTTAGGAGAATGCGTTCTTGCATCACGCGCAACCGTAATCCACATCTGTGCAGGCTGCTTGCCTGATTGATTTTTAAGCCAATTTACAAAGCCTCTGCCTGTGTTATAAAAAAGTTCCTCGGTGATGTCTTCGCCGTAAATACCTCTAATATCGTTTTTACCGAAAGCGTGTTCATATTTTTTCATAAAAGAATTCTCCCCTTAATATTTAGTCTATAATTAATATAACATGGATATAAAGAAATTTCTCAGCGTAATTCTAAATGAACAAAAATATGCAGCTTGGCTTTTTCTGTTGCCTGCACTTGCGGGGACACTTGTTTTTATTGTAATACCTGTTTTTTGTTCGTTTGGTTTGAGCTTTATGAAATGGGATTTACTAAATCCTGTGCAATTTGTTGGCTTTCAAAACTACAAAGAAATTTTCACAGAACCGTTATTTTTTAAAATATTGATAAACACAATTGTTTTTGCAATTGCCACCTCTGTTTTTGGGGTAATAATTCCTCTTGTTTTGGCTTGCATTTTGAATTCAAAAATCAAAGCCGGTGAATTTTTTAAAACAGCATATTTTTTACCGTTTATAACCCCAATGATAGTTATAGGAATAATTTGGGAGTGGATATTTGATCCTAATATAGGTTTGCTTGCAAACTTATTAAAGCTTCACATAAACTGGCTTTATGATACTCATTTTGCAATGCCTGCACTCATAATTGTATCAGTTTGGAAATTAATCGGGTATAACATGGTTATATTTTTATCCTCGCTGTCTGCAATAAGCAACAGCTTGTTTGAAGCCGCAAAAATAGACGGGGCCAATACATTCCAGACTTTTAAAAAAGTAACGATACCTCTTTTGTCTCCTACAATATTTTTTGTTGTGATAATAACAGCAATAAGTTCTTTTCAAGTGTTTGATTTAATATACTTAATGACACAAGGCGGGCCTCTGGACAGCACAAACGTTTTGGTCTATGCGATTTACAAAAACGCTTTTGAATACTTTAACGTCGGAAAAGCCAGTGCTATAGCGTATGTTTTGTTTGTCATAATCCTGGTATTAACTTTAATTCAATGGAATTTAAGGAAGAAGTTAGTTTATAACGAGGATTAGCCGATAAATATCTTTTTATGCAATTCACTTTTTTTATCAGCAATTTCTTTTAAGGTTTCCCATATGGCCTCAAACTTATTTGTAATTCCATCGCGCATGATGTAGTCGTAAGTAAATTTTTTGCTGCCATCGAATCTTTGTCCTCTAATAATCATTCTAACACATTCGTATGGCTCGTTATTGTGATTACCGACTACCGACAAACACACATCAGGCGCTCTTTTAATTTTTAGCCTAACTTCTTTATACAGATCACCTTCGCCGATTTCATAGGCATAGTCCTTAACTCTATTGGTTAATTTGCCCCAATTCAAGCGTGCTGTAAAATTTTGCCTATTCATAACTGTTGTATCCATGTATAAATCCTTTATTGCATTAAAGTTTTCTAAATATATTTTTTGTTATAAAAATAAATTTTTGTAACAAAAAGAAACCTTTTTCTAAAGTTTTTCTCATCTGTTCCGTGTATTAAAGTAATACTTTTTAAGGGGTAGTGTAATATGGAATACAACGAATTAAAAAAAGAAAAAATCATAGTCGAACTAAAAGAACTTATTAAGGATAGTGAAAAACTTGACGATGAAATCGAAGCATACTGTGAATTTATGAAAGGTGTAATACTTAATACCTCAGGATTAAATTAGCCTTGGTGTGTATTGTAATAAAATTTCTTCGCTAGTAAAATGTTTTTACTATGAGAATTGTAATTTTAGGCGGGGTTGCCGCAGGTGCAAAAGCAGCCGCAAAAGCAAGAAGGCTTCTGCCAGATGCTGAAATAAATCTTTATACAGATGATACACACATATCCTATTCCGCATGCGGATTACCTTACTACATTGAGGGTAATTTTGAAGATTATAAACTGCTTCTTGTCCGCTCCCCTGAAGATTTTGAAAAACAAAATGTGCATATTCATTTGAAAAATCGTGCGGTCAAGATTATGCCGCTGTCAAAGCAGGTTCTGATTGAAGATTTAAACACCAGACGAGCTTTCCTGGCTGATTACGATAAATTAATCATTGCAACAGGCGCAAGACCTGCAATCCCGCCTGTAAAAAACGTTGATTTAAATAATATTTTTACAGTGCGTAAAATTGAGGACGGCATTAATATAAAAGAGAAAGCTTTACGTTCAAAACGTGCAGTTATTGTAGGAGCCGGCTATATTGGTATGGAGATGCTTGAAGCACTTGTAAAACAAAACCTGCATGTTACTGTAATTGAATATTCATCAACAGTAATGACCATTTTTGATGATGATATGTCTGAATTAATAAAAAGCCAGCTTCTGTCAATAAGTGGGGACAGATTTGAGATATTAACATCCGAGCTTGTAACGGAGTTTTCCGGTGATATAAATGGCGTTCATACGGTTAGAGTGGGGTCTGGACAAGAATTTCCAACTGATTTTGTAGTTCTTTGTACGGGAGTAGTTCCCAACGTAGAAATTGCACGCGAAGCAGGAATTGCAATTGGCGAAACCGGTGCAATAAAAGTTAATGACCGCATGGAAACAAGTATTGAAGATATTTATGCATGCGGCGACTGTGTAGAAGAAAACTTAATAATAAGTGATACAAAAATATGGATGCCGCTTGGCTCAAACGCTAATAAAGAAGGCCGTATTGCTGCTATTAGCGCTTGCGGTGGAGATGAAAGATTCCATGGTGTATTGGGTTCTGCGGTTACAAGATGTTTGTCTTTCACAATGTCAATGACCGGGCTTACTGAAAAAAAGGCAAAAAGCCTGGGGTACAATCCGGTCTCCGTAACTGTTACCAAAAATGACAAAGTCGGGTATATGCCGGATGTAAATAACATTACACTAAAACTTACGGCTGACGCAGAGAGCGGATTGCTGCTCGGCTGCCAGGCTGTAGGCGATGGTGATGCTGATAAACGTGTTAACACAGTTACCGCGGCGCTTTTGTCAAAGATGACAGTTGATGAATTTTACAAAAATGATTTGACATATGCACCGCCTTATTCGCCTACAATTGACCCGCTTTTAAATGCTGCCCAAATTTTAATGTCAAAAATCAAAAAAAGCAGCTAACGTTTCAACTGTTTTATGAAATACTTGCCAAGCCCAACCCCCATAGAAAAACAGCTTGCTTGAACTCTTAGAGCACCTTGCGCCATAAAATCAGCAGAGATACACCTTCCTGCAACAAAAAGGTTGTCAATATCAGCAGACATAAGGCTTTCAAGCGGAAGCTGGTAATCAGAAACAACATCTAACGTTGACTTATTTTTTTTCTTATGGTGGACATCTACTGGGTAATTTGAGACTAATACCGGATTTTCAAACTTTTTACCTGACTTAACATCATCAATAGTGTAGATATATTTCCCTTTAATTCGCCGTGAAACCCTTACTCCAAGCATATCAGCAATGTTTGATATATAGGCTTTTTCAAATCCCGGCAGATAAATTCTGCAAAAATTTGCAAGCCTAAGAATGTTCTGACGCCCTAACTGCAAGGCTTTTGACATATTTTTAACCTGTAACGTATTTGTATAATCAATAATTCTTGGGCAGTTAAAGGCAATTGTAGTAAGCATTCCAGCCACAGTAAATATCTGAAAGTAGTTTCTGTCGTGATTTTTAAGGATACCTTTCCTTACAGCGTCGTCAAACAGAGGCGTTAGAGCCCATGTCTTGTCCTTATCCCAGGTATAGGCAGTAGATAGGTGGATAAAACCCTCAACATCTTCAACAGTCGTAACATTTTTGTCCTTGTCGTAAGCCTTTAGCCAGCCTGCAAAACGCGGCACATCAACCCCGCCCATCATAAATCTCAAACTTACCGGTTGATCTTCTCCTTTTTCTTGTAAAAATTCACAGCCAGTCATTTTTCCAATTTCGCAATTACCTGTCGCGTCTACAAAATACTTCGCGCCGATAGATACCGATAATATTTTATTGTCATTTTGTATCTTATCGTTATATACCGATAAAATTTCCTTTGAAATAAGAATTTTCTTTATCTCTCTGTTAGTAAGAATTACATCCTGTATATGAGTATCAAAAAACACTTCCACATTGGCTTTTCGCATTAGGTTATCCAGTGCAATTTTGGTAAGTTCAGGATTGAACCACCCAGGATTATCTAAATAAGTCGCCTGACCACCCAGCGAGTGAAGTTCTTCGATTAAAGCATGATAAAACTCTGTATTTATTTGATGTTCGCCGCACTTCATAGCCGGAACAACAAGCGCAGAGGTAATTGTACCGCCTAAATGAATGTTTTTTTCAATTAAAAGAACTTTTAGACCGCCCATTCCTGCTGTATAAGCCGCAGCACAGCCCGCAGTACCACCCCCGACAATTACTACGTCGTAATTCATTTTCTCCTCCTGAACTCTTTTATGTAACTTGAACTAGACTTTAAAGTGCTATTTTCGACTTCAATTTTATGTACCGCTAAAATTTCGCTGTTAAGTGCATTTAAATTTTCGTCGCGATAAAATATACCTGCCTTTGTTTTTAAAAGCCCTAAATCGTATTCTGAAAGCTCATTTTTTATAAGCGATTTATTTTTTACAGCAATAGTGCCGTTGTATTTTTTTAAATCATTGTTGTAGATTTTTCCAACATAGAAACCTGCGTGTAAAAAAGCATTGCGCACAGAGGCCGAATTGGAATAGGTTAAAACCATGCCATTATCATGCAAATGCTTAAAAATCTCTTTAAAAAAATCGACTGACCAAAGTGCCGGGCACTTTGAGGCCGTAAAGGCATCTAAAAACACAAAATCATATTTACGCTCATCGTTTTTTAGAGTAGGCCTTGCATCGTCGATTTTTGTTTGAAAACTAAAATCGTGTAATTTAAGGCATTTTAAAGCAGTTTTATAGCGAGCTGATATATACCTATAATATATATTATGTAAGAAGCTACTTAAACGCCTTAGAGGAGTATTAATAGACCTCTCGTTTTTATAAAACTTGAATAAATTGAGCATAAACGGGTCAAAAAATGGAGCGTATTTTTTTGAAGATATTATTTCTAAAAATTCTGAGTTATCAAAAATTTCAGGATTGTTTTCGATAATTTTTTTGAGCAAAATAATATTTATATAATTTTTCAGTTTGTATTTTGCTTTGAATTCTGTATTCAGATATTTATTTATTTTTTCTACATGAAAATTTATGTTGTTAAACTTTTTATCTGATTTTTTTCCTGTTTTAAAAAAAGGCGACAAGTAAAATAAAATTTTATCATTATCAATTGCATTAATAAAAATTTTTATTTTTTTATGTTGCAGTGAAGCCTTTTTACAAAAAGTATTATCGGTATCTATCGTTTCGATATTTATTTTGTTATTTATGTTATTTGAACCTATCGCTTCGTTATATCTGTTTTTGTCGGAAATATTTTTTTCGGAAAATTTTTCAAAAATAAAATTTAAAAAACTTTTTGTGTTGTATCCAATCCCGAAACAAATATCTAAAACTTTTATTTCTAAATTATTTTCCAGAAATTTGTCAAGTTCCGCTGGTATAATAAATTTTTCGTAAGCCTCAGATAGAGCTCCATAGCTTGAATGATAGATATCATCAGCCTCCGGAGAATATAGTCCTACGCTGCCATCGTTTGTAAAATATGGATGTAATTCATACATAATGCTATTATAGCGCCATTTTAAGGCAATTCAACTTCTTTAAAAAACGCAATATTTAACATAAATTGTCTTAATTTTCTCTTTGTGTTAAAGTTAAGTTAGGAATTTAATAATATTAAAGTAGAGGAAAAGATGAAAGTAAGCGTAAAAGTGCCTGCAACGACAGCTAATATCGGCCCGGGTTTTGACTGTATGGGGATGGCACTGCCGATATACAACACAATAACAATTGAAGAGACTGTACTTCCGGGCACTGGAATTGAAATTAATGTTTTAGCAACAGAAGATTCTGTCGATGATTTTTCTATAGAACATATTCCAATGGACGAAAACAGCATAATTTACAAGGCTGTTGAGCTTCTGTACAATTCAATAGGGCAAACCCCAAGTGAGTTGAAAATCAATATACATTCCGAAATTCCAATAGCCAGAGGATTAGGAAGCAGTGCCTCTGTTATTGTTGGCGGCTTACTGGCAGCCAATGAGCTTCTTGGACGACCTGCTGATGAAGCTGCGCTTCTATCAATTGCAACGGAAGTTGAAGGCCATCCAGACAATGTTACACCGGCGATTGTGGGTGGTTTATGCTTAACATCAAGCGAAGAAGATGGTAGTATTGTTTATAGAAAAATTGAATGGCCTGAAGAATGGAATTTAACGGTGTGTATACCTGAATACGAATTGGCAACAGATATTTCGCGCTCTGTTCTGCCAAAAGAAGTGCCTATGGAAGATGCTGTATTTAATGCAAAACGTTTGGGCATGTTTATTGAAGCAGTTCACACCAAAGATGCTAAATTGATGAAATTGGCGTTAAAGGACAAGCTCCATCAGCCTTACAGAATGAAGTTAGTACCGGGCTTAGAAAAAATAATTGAAAATTTAAAACATGAAGAAAATGTTCTCGGATGTGTTTTGAGCGGAGCAGGCCCGTCAATTCTGATTATTTCCGAGAAAAACAACCTTGATAGAATTAAATCAATTGTACGTGATACCTGGAGCGATTTGAATGTAAAAGCAGAAATTAGAACGCTACCGGTGGAGAGAAACGGCGCACAAATTATTAAACTTGATTAATCAATAAAAAATCCCGCTTGATTGCGGGATTTTTGTTATATTTTCTAGCCTCCTCCGGTGTATTGCGGAACGAAGTCTTTTTGTGATGATTTTTCCATTTCTTCTGCGGCTTTTTCTTGACCTTCTGTGAGTTTGAGTCTGGATTCAATGTTAGCCTTTTCCATTTGAAGCGCTTGTTCTTCATCTTTAAGTGGTTCAAGCATTGCTTCTCTGTATTGTTCAAAGTAATCATCCCACATTGCTTGAGCTTGAGATGTCCTATACATTTCTGCTTGTTGAAATATACTGTATGAGCGGAGAGCCTGATCCATATTTTGTTTTTCAGCTTCAGTTGCATTGGGATTGTTAAATATATTCGGATTTGATGGATCCATGTATATCTGAAACTGACTCTGTCCTCCGGCTAAAGCTTGTTGTAATTGTCCTTGCAAAGTCATTTTGCAATTTCTTTGCATCATGTTCAATTGTCGTTCCATGCGTCCCATATCTCTGGTGATACGCTGCATACGCATTGTAATACGGGTCAATTGATTTTGCAGATTGAGCCGCGTCTTTGCGCTTGACATTTTTAAGTATGCACCGGTTAAGAAACCCATGTTCGACCTCTGTTCTTTTATTCCTCGTTAAATATATAAAGTATATATTGATGTCATAATTGCCTTTATGTATAAATTTGTTTACATAAGTTTACAATTGCAAAATAGTTTTTTTATTGCTAAAATCTATCTGTTACAAAAGATAGGGGATATAGATGTTTTCAAGATATTTAACAATTAAAAATCTTGCCTTTTTATTGGGCTTGGTTGCCATATTATATATTATGCCCAAAATTACGGGTATTGTCCTGCTTTTTTTCGCAGCGTATGTTTTGTCTTGCGCTTTGAACCCGTATGTGGAAAAACTTCAAAAAAAATTACACAACAATAGAAATCTTGCGTCTGTAATAGTAGTATTAGGTGGCTTGTTGTCTGTATTGGCACTTTTTGCGCCGATTATTGCCATTGCTTCCAAAGAAATTAAAACCTTTTTAAGACTTTTCCCTGAAAAAATTACAGACGCTGCTCAATATGTGGCATCGATAAAGCTTTATGGACACAAGCTTGCGGATCTGATTAACCTCAATTCAATTATGAATACAAACTCAGAATTTGCACAAAACCTGTTCAGCCAATCCTGGAATTTTACAATAGGAATATTCCAATTTTTTGTTGTATTGGTTGCAATGGGCATGATTATATTTTATATATTATGCGACAAAGCTTACTTAAGAAAAAAGTTTATTGATTTATTTCCGATAAATCTAAAGGAAAAAGCTAATTTTATCTTGTCATCAATCAGCTCAAAAGTCGGTGGTTATGTTAGAGCGCAAGTGCTTTCCATGGGCGCAATCGGTGTAATGCAATTTATTGTGTTGCTGCTGCTGGGGGTTGAATATCCGCTGCTGTTAGGTTTAATTACAGGTATTTTGGACATTGTTCCGGTATTGGGGCCGACAATAGCTTTAGTTGTAATTTTGCTTGTGGCTTATCCTGTGGGTATAATTAAATTTATATTAATTATTGTAACGTTTATTTTGGTACAGCAGGCTTCCAATATCATTGTAAGACCTCTTCTATTTGGAAAATTCATGGAATTACACCCGCTAATGATATTTTTTGCACTGTTTGTTGCTGAACAGTTCTTAGGTTTTTGGGGAATGATTTTATCACCTGCTATTGCTGCAACTGTATGCGTTTTGATAGATGAACTTTACATTAATCCAATTAATTCAAAAGCGGAAGAATGCGGTGAAAATGGATAATAAAGATATAATTTTATACAATAAAAAACTATCAAAGGCCGCTGATTATACAGTTTGGATGGCCTTTCCCGGTGTAATGTCTTTTGCACTTTCATCTTTGGGTTTTTTGTGGATGTACAAAAGTATTGATGAATTAGATGACGTTAACATTGAAATGATTGCCTCCGATACAAAAACAACAAAGTTTAAGCAGTCGGATATTAATCTAATTGGATTTTCATTTACATTTGATACGGACTTTTTGACAATTTTTTCAATGCTTGAAAAAAATAAACTGGCGTTAAAATCCGCTGAAAGAGGTGAAAATGATCCTTTAATCTTCGCTGGTGGCCCTGTTGTTAGTGCAAATCCTACGCCTTACAAAGATTTTTTTGATTTTTTTATAATTGGCGACGGCGAAGATATTAACTTATCTATTGTTAATATTTGCAAAAACAACCGCCACAAGTCTAAAAAAGAAATATTAGAAATTCTATCTGAGATTGAAGGCGTTTATGTGCCGATATTTCCAAAAGAAAAAGTTAAAAAGCTCACAAAACGCTTAAGCGAATGCATTTACACACCAATTATAAGTGAGGAGGCGTTTTTCAAAAATACATTTATTGTAGAAGTTGCAAGAGGATGCGCAAATCGCTGCGGATTTTGCTTAGCTTCTTATATGAATCTACCTTTACGCAGTGTTCAGTATGAAGACGTTATTAATGCTGTTGATTTAGGACTTAGACATACAAATAAAATTGCGCTTCTCGGTGCTCAAATAAGCGCACATCCAAGATTTAACGATATTTGCAACTATATTCACCAGCGTATTTTGAATGGCGAAAGCATTGAGATGAGCCTGTCATCTCTTCGTGTAGATGCAATTGTGCCTGGAATTATCCAAACACTAGTTGCAGCAGGCCAAAAAACATCTACTCTTGCAATTGAGGCAGGCAGTGAGCGGCTGAGAAAAGTTATTAATAAAAATCTTACACAAGAGCAAATTTTCAATGCTGTTGATATTGCAAAAGAAAACGGTCTCAAAGGACTTAAATTCTACGGAATGATCGGGCTTCCGACAGAAACTGAGAACGATATCAACGAAATGATAGAACTTGCGAACCGCCTGAAACAAGCGCACAAAGGATTTGATATATCGTTTGGTTTTTCAAGTTTTGTACCAAAACCAAACACGCCTTTTCAATGGTGCGGACGAGAAAATACAAAATCTTTGGAAAACAAATCTAAATTAATAAAAAAAGAAATGCACAAAATTGGTATAAGCGCGAATGTTTCAAGCATAAAATGGGATTACTGGCAAGCTGCACTTTCACGAGGTGATGAAAGCTTTACGGACTTTTTGATTGAGGTTTATACTAAAGGCGGCAAGCTTGGCGCCTTTAAGGAGGCCGCTGTTAAAAATAACATTAACAGTGAATATTATGCAAGTGAGAATTACTCCTTTGAAAAAACGCTTCCTTGGGATTTTATTGACGTTAAGCCGGGAAAAGAGTTTTTAATACAAGAAGCAGAGCGGCTTTTGAGCCTGTAGCCTCAGCTAAAGCGGCGTATAATCTGAATATACAAGGCTTTTCCATTTTTCATAGTAGCTAATTTGAGTAGCGCTACCGGTTTTTATATAAATGTGCTGAAGCGAACTTCCGGGAATATTCAATGCATCACATATTGCAGCTTTAATAACGTCAGGATGAGTTACAATAATCACACGACTGGAATTGTTTTCATCTACTATTTTGTTAATTGTTGCACTCACTCGTTGGATAAATTCATTTAAAGATTCAGCATCATCAGGCGTTCTTACGTCAGGCTGAGTGATAAGCCTTTCAAGCTCTTGAGGATATTTTGCCTCAACCTGTTCAAATGTAAGACCGTTAAATGCGCCGCATTTTCTTGGGTGTAAGTCATCAAGAATACAAAAATTCATCTTGTAAACTTTTGCCACCATTTGTGCACTCTGCACTGTTCTTGTGGCAGGAGAAGTGTATATTCTGTCGTTTTTAATTGCGCGACGCTTTAAGTAATCGCAAATTTTTTCCATTTCCTCTTGTCCTGCGTCGCTTAGAGGAGGGTAATTCTCAACATCAGAGAAACGGAATTCGTCTGAATATATAGTTGCACCGTGGCAAATAAAAGTTATTTTACATTTTCTGCTGAAATACATAAACCTTTTTCCTTTATAAATTATCTTTATCTTTCTTAATTATAACATATTTAAAAGCGTTTTTGTAGTATATTAGAAAAAAATAAGGAGAACATATGAGAGGAAAAGCTTTTAAATTCGGAGATAATATTTCAACAGATCACATTGCACCGGGCAGATTGTTCCATTTACGCTCCAATTTACCTGAATTTGCAAAACACGTTCTTGAAGATGCTGATGAAAATTTTGCAAAAGAGATGAATAAAGGAGACTTCGTTGTTGCCGGAAATAACTTTGGTCTGGGCTCCTCTCGCGAACACGCTCCTCAAATTATTAAAATTGCCGGTGTAGGCGCTGTTATTGCAAAATCTTTTGCCAGAATTTTTTACAGAAACGCAATTAACATAGGTCTTTTGGCGATTGAATGCGACACAGACTCAATTAATGCGGGCGACGAATTAGATTTAGACATCGAAAAAGGCGTAATAAATAACCTTACAAACGGAACAATAATTCAGATTGAACCAATTCCGCCTGTAATGGTTAAAATGCTTGCTGACGGCGGATTAGTAGAACATATTAAAAAACACGGTGGGTTTAAGCTGGATGATTAATAAGTCCACTTATCAAAATCTTTAAGAGTTTGAATAGCGTCTTTCACGTCGCGTTTGTCGATTTTGACGTATTCTTTTGTTGAATTATTAAATATACACATGGTTTTCAGGCATTCATCCATAAATTTTTCCACAACAACCTTTTGTGCTTGTTTTTCTTCCGGTGTTAAATTTTTTATTTCTTCTTTATTTTTGTCTTTGTCGTTAGCGTTGTTGTCTGCCGCAGGCTGTGGTATAGCCAAAGTTGCACCATTCATAATATCTTTTTTATAAGTCTGTGCGCCTTTTACGGTTGTTGCGAAATTTTGGTAATGACCATATATCAACACATGATTAAGTTGATATTGAATTTTATTGTGAAAAGTTTCGCTGTCCTGCGGCTTTTGAGATTTTTCACTATAACTGTAGAACAAAGACTTTTTATCTTTATTTAAAAATAAATAGTTGTAAAAATCGTTATTTTGCGCGCCGTCCAAAACTTCTTGAGGAATAGGTTTCGGTCTGTATTTTGGCCAATAAACAGTGTCATCTATCGGTTCACCCGGTATAACCGGCTTTTTAACAGCATAAGAAGGAAGCTTTTCTTCCGCTTGCTGCGGCTGTGTATCTTTCATAAACACATTCAGGCAAATTAAAACAACAACTAAAATTGCAATTATTCCTAAATAAATTTTTATTCTTGTATTCATTAAGTCTTTCTCCTTTAGAAAAAATTATAGTAAAAATCTTTCTAAAATGCAACAATAACTTGACAATAAAATATGTTTGAAGTTTGATAAAAGTAACCCTTAGCCGAAATTTTCGTGCTGGATTTGACGGCTCAAGGCGGCAGGAAAAGTTTTAATCCTGCAAATGTAGAAAAGTAAAAGGAGAAACAAATGCCTACAATTAATCAGCTTGTACGTCGTGAACGTAAAAAGCTTGTTGACAAAACAAAATCTCCGGCATTGATGGATTGTCCTCAAAGACGCGGAGTATGCACAAGGGTTTATACAACAACCCCTAAAAAACCAAACTCAGCACTTAGAAAAGTTGCCAGAGTACGTTTAACAAACGGATTTGAAGTTACTTCATATATCCCAGGTATCGGACACAACTTACAAGAACACAGTGTTGTTCTTATCAGAGGCGGCAGGGTTAAAGACCTTCCGGGTGTTAGATACCACATCGTTAGAGGCACCCTTGACACTGCTGGTGTGGCTAACCGTGCGCAAAGCCGTTCTAAATACGGTGCTAAGAAAAATGCTAAAGGAGGTAAGAAATAATGTCTAGACGTTCTAAACCAGCTAAAAGAATACCTTTAGCAGATCCTATCTATAACAGTGTTGATATTTCTAAATTTATCAACCGCATTATGAGACGCGGAAAGAAATCTCTCGCTGAAAGAATTTTCTATTCTACAATGGAAAGAATTAAAGAAAGAACTAATGAAGATGCTATTGAAATTTTCCAAAAAGCAATGACAAATGCAACTCCGCTTTTGGAAGTAAAAGCTAGACGTATCGGCGGTTCAACTTACCAAGTACCGATTGAAGTTAAAGCTGATAGAGGCTTTGCTCTTGCGTCTTCTGCGATTATTGATGCAGCTAAAAAACGCGGTGGCAAATCATTCGTTGATAAATTAACTAACGAAATTATTGATGCATCAAACGGCTCAGGTGCAGCATGCAAAAAACGCGAAGACACCCACAAAATGGCTGAAGCTAACAAAGCTTTTGCGCATTACAGATACTAATTTATCTTTAATTATACCAAAAGAGACCGGTTATATGCCGGTCTCTTTGTTATTTAGAATGTTTTCAAGATCATTCACAGGGTAAGTTGTGTTTTTTATGTTGTAAAGAGTTGATAATGTACTCAATATTGTCGGACTTATAACCATAGGCGGACATTTAGAAAGATATATGTTCTTAGCGCCCAAATTTTTTAGACTTATCATATTGGATACAGAATTTGCATCGCATTTTGTTAAGAAAAAAGTTACTCTTTCATCGTCAAGCGGCAGCTTTTCTGAAATCTCATGCAGCAAGTTATATGCAAGCGGAAGATTGTTTACAAGATTAATGTAAAGAATATTATCTGCATCATTGTGATATGAAAAAGAAATTACAAATGTTTTTTTAGGCAGAAGCTTTAACAGCTTTGTGAAATATTCGTTTTGTGCTGCCGAATAATTTGACATGCCAATAAAGAAAATATGCTCAATTTCGCCGGATTTAAATTTTTCTGAGATTTTCTCAATTTCAGCCATTAACACATCGTAGTTATATCCAACCTCAATTTGGCCCATTTCACGGCCTTTTGCAAAACCTTTAGCGTCATTGGCAGACTCAATTAAGGGCGTAAAATCATTATCTTTAATCTGAACAACACCCTTTGGCGGCAGTTTTTCTGCTGAAAATAGCCGTCCTCTATACAGATACTCAAGGTTTTGTGCTGAATTTTTAGTTAAAAGTATTGCGCCTGGAAAAGTTGCGAAATCAAGAACGCAATTTTCCATACAATTGCCGTAATGCCCTTTGAAATGGTTAAATTTATTAAAAGCTTCAAATGAGTGCGCTATTAGTAAATCAGAGTGAGAATATATATCAATAGAGGCGTCTTTTGTTGCTTCCAATATATCATAAAGATTTTGGAAATTACGGCCAGATACAAGAATTGCCTTGCCCGGGCGTGTGGATAGTGAAACGCTTTTTTGACTGACTTTTCCGTAAGTTTTAATCTGAAGTTTATTTCTAAGTGAAATAAGTTCTAAGTCTGTTTTAGCCAATTCATCTATCATTTTTTTAATTTTATCAAGTGAAACTCTTGTTTGATTAAGTAAGTTCAAACCTTTCAAAACAGTTATATATGAGGAATTTTCTATAGGTGCATACGATTGTAGCACAATAAGATTGGCGCATACACTTTTTATTACAAGTATAAGAATTTCAGTGATATTTTTTTGCGCAGGTGAAATCTTTTTGTACTTTTCAAGAAAAGCTTTTTCACCTTCTTTTATAATTGCGGCCAGCGTCATTTGAGGCGACAATTTTAGCGCAAATTTTAAATCTTCACACTTTATATCACGTTCATTACAGGTTTTGGTATAAAGCCTTCGAGTTTTTACAAGGTCGGAATAAAGCCCGGAGATTATTTCAAGAAGCTGATCTTGAGTATACTCCTTAGTATTTTCAAGGCTCATTACCCCTTCTATAAGAACATCCTTGTTTTTAAATTGCTGCACGTCCATGCTGCTTAGTTTTAATTCATAAAAGGCTAGTTGTCTTAGAAAAATTAAAATAACTTCCTGTAAAGACGTTATGTCAGGAGAAACTGAACACGCGCCTCTTGACGTACATTCATTAAATTCATAATCACTTGATATAAAGTTGTTGAAAAACATTTTTCACCTATGCATTTTCTTTTATGTAATCAATAATTTTGTCAGACTCATACATTTTGACATCTTTTTCCTTGTCGTGTAAAAAAGGTACTTGGCCTTTACCGCCCAATTCAAGGAGGGCCTCATAATTTTCAGGCTGTCGTACATCGTGTTTATTATAGGCAATATTGTTTTCTTCTAAAAATTCCATAACCTTTTGGCTGTATGGACAACTTTCTAATATATATAAATCTATCATTTAAGCCTCCTTTTTCATTATTATTTTAAACCATTTGTGAGTTTTTAAATTACCTTATTTAATAATATTTTGAACAATATTATTTTAGTTTGCATGAGAAAAATTTTTGTTATAAAATCTCATCATTAAGGAAATTTCTATGAATAAGAAGAATATATTAATAGTTTTTGGCACACGGCCTGAGGTTATAAAGCTTGCTCCGGTTATTTTGGAATTGAGAAAGTACCCGGATAAATATAATGTTATTGTTTGTAACACTGAACAGCAAAAAGAATTATCAAATCAAACACTTTCATATTTTAATTTGAAAGCAGATATTAACCTTGATGTTATGAAACCCAATCAGTCGCTTCTTGAAGTTCAAACAAGGATATTGACGGCTCTGGACAAAGTATTTAAAGAAAATTCTATTGACGCGGTGATTGTTCAAGGTGATACAATGACAGTTTTATGCGGAGCTTTGGCGAGCTATTATAATAAAATTCCAGTCTTTCATGTTGAGGCCGGGCTTCGCTCATATGATATTTATGAGCCGTTTCCGGAAGAAGTTATGCGCCAGATGACAACAAGAATTGCAGCACTGAATTTCGCACCTACAGAAAAAAATAAAGAGGCACTCTTAAAAGAAAATATAACTTCTGATAAGATTTTTACTGTAGGGAATACAGTCATAGACGCTCTTTTCTGCCTTTCTGATGAAACCTTGGAAAAAAGTAAAGAATTCTACAAGGATAATGAAATCGAAATCAACGATAAACTTGTGCTAATCACAGCACACAGACGTGAAAACCATGGCGAAAGAATTGACAGAATTATAAATGCAATTGAATATCTGGCTAAAAAATATGACGATCATACTTTTGTAATTCCTGTTCACCCGAATCCGAATGTTAAAGACAAAATTCATTCAAGACTTGCGGATTACAAGAACATAAAACTTTTGACTCCGCTTGATTATCCAAACCTTGTGTATTTGATGAAAACCGCAAAATTAATCCTAACCGATTCAGGCGGAATTCAAGAAGAAGCCCCGTCTTTTGGCTGCCCAACCCTTGTTATGAGATACGAAACAGAACGCCAAGAAGGCATTGAAGCTGGTGTTTCAATCTTGGTCGGTGCAGATTATGACAAAATAGTTTCGCAAAGCAGCCTTGTTTTATCTAAAACAAAAGAGGAAACTCGTTTAAAAGCTTTAAATCCCTATGGCGATGGAACGTCATCCAAGCAAATCGAACAGATAATAAGACAATATTTTCAATAAAAAAAAAGCCTCCGCAAATGGAGGCTTTTTACTATCTCATTGTTAACTTTTGAAGATGCCTTATTGTTTCGGCATGAGCACCGTTCCTTTTTAAATACTGCTGTTTAAGTCTGTAATCAATCTTAGCAGCATTCAAAACTTCCATTTTGTAATTTTTATAAAGACGTATTTCGCGGTCTTTTAAATCTTCTTTAAGCGCTGAAACGTCCTCTTCTTCGTTTGATTTTTTGAAACTGCTTAAAATCAAGCACAAAAGAACAAATGCAAAAGCTGTCCAGCCCATAGCTTTTTTAGAAAGACTGTCCCCAACTACAACCGGAGCAGAAGCAGGTGTATCGAAAATAATATTAGAATTATTTATATTTTTAGCCTGAATATAGATTTTCACTTCATTATTCTTAGCTTCAACGACTACATTGTTTACATCTTTGGTGTTAATATATCTTGTATCAACAGAATCTGAAGTGGTTGTATTTTTCAAATCAATAATTAATGTGTTTTCATCAGTTACAGTCTTTTTAAGCTTTGTAACTTTATCTGCTCTTAAAATAACATTATAACCTGCTTCGGTGCCTTCAAGAACAACTGAATTCAGGTTATTGTCGGCCGCGCTTGACGGTAATATGCTGAAAATCATTGAAAACATTAAAGTTAAGATTAAGTTTTTCATAGTTCCTCTTTATATCCCTTAAACTACTTCTCATAGTATAGAATATATGTTTTTTAATACAGTTACATCAATCAATAGAGTAAGATTTATCAATCAGTAGATTTATATTTTATGTAAACAAATGTTACGAAATGAGTGCATGCTGAAATTCACAATTTTTTGATTTTTTTATATATATGACACGAGACTAAAAGGAGTATAAAATGACTAATAACATTTTTGCACGTACTTCATCACAACAACAAAACAGAACGACTAATGTAAAATCAAGACCGTCTCAAACAGCCGAAACAGCAGGGTCTTTGGCGTTGAAAGCTGAAAAAAGCTATATAGCAATGAATTCTTATGATACATTTACCCCAAACAGCCCATATTCATTAAATATTGATTTTTCTAATTATGCTAATTATAATTACGGAAATTCAGACAACGGCGGATTTCTAAGCAGTTTTGCAAATGCGGTGGCAGTAATCGGTACAGATTGCGGAGGATTTGCAGGGGCAAGTGCAGGAACGTCTTGTGCTTCATCTTGTTCATCTGGAGGCGGATTTACATCATTTGTATAGAAAAGTTTTTGAAAATAAGAAAAAGAAAATTAACAAGCGGCCGAACAAAGTGCCGCTTTTTTATTGTAAAATTTATTTATGGATACTAAGAAACATTTTGTTTATATTCTTTACACCGAAAATGATACGTACTACTGCGGCTACACCGATGATGTTGAAAAACGTTTCCAAGCACATCTTAACGGCACAGGGGCAAAATATACACGCTCGCATAAGCCTGTAAAGATTGTTTACCAAAAAGAATTTCCCACCAAATCAGAGGCGATGAGTGAAGAATACAGAATAAAACATTTATCAAGAGCAGAGAAAATTAAGTTGATTAATGTTACAAAAAGTTAACATTAGCATTAAAAAATTAAATATTTAGCGAATAAATGCCGACATAACCATTAGATGTAACTATAAAGGGAATTTAAAAATGGGAATGTCTGCGGCGCAAGCCAGGTTATTATACATAACATCACAACTCAACAACCTTTCATTGCAAGGTCAGGATGTTTCTAATTCAAAAATTCGCCTTTCAATGGATTCAGAAGCATTGCAGGATAAATATACCGAAGCTTTAAATAATAGCCAACTTTATGTTACAAATAATATTTTCTCAGCCACAGGCACAACAAAAACAAATGAAAGAATTACTCTTGCAAATTTAGCTGAACAAGACCTGCTTGTATATAACGGCTCAAAAATCCTCGGTTACAGCTACCAGGAAGTTGATACCGGCGAAACTAAAAAAGTATTAATTGGTTACGAAAAAGATTATTCAAAACCTATTTACGCAAAGAAACAAGAAACCAGTACATTTCGTTCTGCATCAACATCTGCTGATGTTATCGGCAGTGAAGACTTAACAACAATGAAATCCACAGTAAACGGTATTCAAGAAACATACGGACTTACTGATGATGACATTAGCGTCGTATCTTATACATCTAACATTAACGGCGCAGAAAAAACTATAAATTCAATCTCAATAAATTCCGAAAACGGCTTAGTTGCAGCTTTAAATACATTATTTACGGATCCTGCTGCAAGAAAACAAAATTACGTATTAAATTTTCCGGAAGGCACTGTAATAGATTTCAGCAGACTGAATCCAACAGGCGATTGGCCCGGTATTCCGCAATTTCAAGGCGTATTTGATGGCAACGGTACAACAATTGCAAATATTACAGGAACACAAGGCTTATTCCAGGATCTTTACGGGACAGTGAAAAACCTTAACCTTGATAATGTTAACGTTTCAGCAGAAACTGATATTATCGGCGGTATGGCAGGCTACCTAGCAAACGGTGGTAAAATCGAAAACTGTAATGTTACAAATGCAAGCATTAATTGTACATTAGAGCCAGACACTGAATATCTTGAAGGTTATTATCCTGAAAGAGCGGGTGTAGGCGGCCTGGTTGGACTTAGCAACGGCAACATCGAAAACTGTTCAGCACAAGGGACAATAAATGTGCCAAATGCAGATGACAGCTTCGGCTATATCGGCGGCTTTATAGGTGCAAACGTTAACCCGCTGAAAGGCGAAAGTGTTATTTCTAACTGCTATTCAGATGTAAATATTGTTTTATCAAACAATAAAGATTATTCTAATTCAATAAACGGATTTATCGGTGATGACAGCCACGAAACAACTATTAAAAACTGTGTTTCATTAGGTTCAATAACTACAGCAGACGGCTCTGTTATTAACGGTTCAGATTTGGCTAACTGGGGACCCGTTCTTGAATCTGATTTGACAAACTTTATCGCGCTTGATACAAGAAACAACGATAACATAATAGTTTACAAAAACAGTACAAGCGGCAAATGGTCAGTTGGAGATGACAGCGGAAATATGTCAGTAAATGCCGTCTCTAACGGTACACCGGTTTGGTTAAATCCTGGAAATACCGGATATTCAGACCAAGCTCAGTCAACTGCACAAGCAAACAATATACCTGTTTTAAATTTAACTGCACTCCAAGCCAAAGGACTTGCACAAGAAGAAACCAGATGGGTTGATGATACAGATACTATTGTTGATTATGAAAACGGTGATCCTATCTATGCTGATGTACCGATTATGGAGACTAAGCTTGTTGAAGATCCGGATTTTGACAGTATTACATCAGCAGAACTCGAAAAAGGTTTAAGAGACGGAACTTACTCTCTTGTTAAAAAAGCCGACGAAAATTCCACTCAAACTCAAAAAATTAACGGTATGGATTTTGAAATTGTAAGCTGGCAGACTTGCACAATTATCGTCGACAAACAAGACGAAGCTAAGCTAGCTAAAGCAGAAGCTGAATACAACAAAGGTATGGAAGAAATTCAAGCTGAAGATAAAAGATTTGAAATCGACCAAAAGAAAATCGATACTCAATACAAAGCCCTTCAAGCTGAAGAAGAAAGTATTAAATCAGTTCTATCCAAAAACGTTGAACGCTCATTTAAAGCATTCGGTTAATTTAAGGAAAAACAATGACATCAATAACTAACTTAAAACTGAATAACAACGCAGTACAAAACGAGGTTTCTGAAAACAAAAAAGTTGAAATCATCGAGCAGCAAGGCGGTACGGCAATTGAATTTCCTAATTTAACGACAAGATTTGGGGCATCAACTTATGTACCGACATTGGTTTTTACAGATGATGTAATTTCCGGCAATGTTGAAAACGAAATTCAAAAAATTTCTAATGTACAAGAACAGATTGAAACTATTGTAAAAGCTAACAGTCAAGCATCTGTATTGAATTTATCCGAAGCAAATCTATTTAGCACAGCCTCAACTGTTTCATCTGCAAAAACTATAAGCTTTACCGCTTACACCGGTGCTTCAACAAATTACAATGAAAAAACCGACATATCAAGCGCAATGGATAATTTTCAGCCTGACATTACTTCATCAATAAGTGAAGCTGAACAGAAAAAAATATTTCAAACAGGTATGCAAACCCTTGCAGACTGGATTGACAACTATATTGCCAACTATAACACTGTTTTGGCAGAAGGACGCGCACGCCAAGACGCTGAAACAAAAATATCTTTCTTGCTTGAAATCAGAAAAGCAATTGAAAATTGTGATTTTCCTGTAGGTTTTGCACCTCAAGAGACGAATTACGATGAAAACGGTAATGCAACCGGTATGGCTCTTGGCTGTTATCAATGGGGTTATATTCCCGGTGAATATTTAAATCCGCAAAATACAGCTTACGTTGACAGAGGCGCTGAACACGATTACAACCGTTCTATATTGCTTAACACTGACTACTTCGCATTTCAAAGACAATACACAAATGAATACGATGCTGTGAATGCATTTTTGAACGGTAATGCAACTTACCTTGATGTAGCTTTTGCAAATGATGAAACATATTATAAATACACTGGCGCATGTTTAGCTGCAACATTAATCCATGAATTCGTGCACTCAACACACATAAGCAACGAAGCTGTTACATATTTCATTTGTGAAGTTATTGAGGATGATTTTGCCAATATGCAGGTAGGAACTACTTACAGCAACAACGCTGTAAATGCAGTTAATCTGCTTGGTATAAACTTAAACACAATGAAATACAGCGACTTGTATACTCCATATACTTTGACAAACAAAGATGGTACATCTCAAGTCAGCTATTTTTCAATGGGGCACAACCTTGGCGATATAAATGAAATAGCAGCTCACGGGCATCAAAACAATTTGGCACATACCGACACTTACACAAACATGTCCGGCGGAAATACAGTTTCATACGACAAGCAAGAGCTTCTCAATTTTGTAGTTAATGCTTAAATATTGTCGCTATTGGATTTTTTGCGTTCTTTTTCAAGGCGTTTTTGTTCTTTAGCCTCAGCGCGGGCTTTTGCTTTTGCCTCTTTTTCTGAACGTTTTTGAAGCTGCTTAGCTTTTAATTCTTCATACTTTTGTACACTGTCATTTGTTGAGGTTGTACCGTTTATGCGATTAAGCATGTTGTAATCCTGCTTTTGCTCTTTGTAATTGGTGTTTAATTCTTTAATAGTCTCTTTATATTCGTTTTTCAATTCTTTTAATTTTGCTTTTTCTGCTTCTTTTTTAGCCTTAGCGTCCAGCTTGTCTTCATGTTTAGCCTGTTTTTCTTCAATTTTCAGCATTGAAGGCGGAACGACACCTGATTGAATAATTTTAACACCGTTCATACTGACTTCAACTTCACGATTTGAAAATGATACAAGACGTGTCTGTTCACCCTTATAATCAATACTCCAAAGCCCTAAAAACACAGGGGCTCCACCAGTATAAGCATAAGCAGATGCAACAATTCTATCCGGTTCGTTTATATCAAAACCCAAAGGGTAAATATCCCAGCGATTATCGTCAAGATCCACGTTTTTGTATTCTTTCCAATAATAAACAACCGCATCACGCAATGCTTCAAGCCTATATGAAGTTTTCATGGTAAAGTCGTAAACAATTGCATCAGTTTTCCAAATTCCGTCAGAACTGCTTCCTGTTTTTTCTTTTACTAACAGAAGCGTCCCATCACTTGAAAAATCAACAGGAGTAAGTGTTCTAAAGGCTGTTTTTGTGTCGAAAGATTTTTCTGTCGACAAAATCGGAGTTTGCAATCTGTGCATAATATTTGCTTTTAAGATTTTATTCAAAGCTGTTTCGTTGCTGTCAAGAGGGATTACAAATAAATCGCACGCTACGGTATCTTGATTTGGGTAGTAATAAAGAGCAGGATAAACCATTATTGAATAGTCCGGAGCAACTATCCCTTGTGCATTTTGTGAGCGGCGGGTCTTAAATGTACGGCTCAAAGATATTTCAGGGCTTCCCGGAGGGTTGTTATAACGCACAATTGTGTAATCCGGCTGCGGAATATATTTCATATCAGCGGCCTTTTGGGGTTTCGGAATAGGTATTTCTTCCTGCGCTTTATCTTTTGGAATAGAAAGCATCTCGTATTCCTCGGTCGTCATATATCCCGATGGCGTCATACGGCCTTTTTCGCGTTCATATTCTTCTTTGACTTCTTGCTTTTGAACGTTATGGATATATTTCATTTCTTTAGCACGCGCATCTTTGCTAAGAGCAAATGCACGTGCATGCAAACTTAAGGCTACTATGCAAGAGAACACAATTGCTAAAACGCCTTTATACATTCTATACAAGTCCCTCTTTCATAGCCATTGCAATAGCTTTGGAACGAGACCCTACGTATAATTTCTGCAAAATACTGTGAACATGTGTCTTTGTGGTAGAAAGACTGATCACAAGGTTTTCTGCGATCTGTGGATTTGTAAGCCCGTCAACAATTAAAGCAAGCACTTCCATTTCACGCTCAGTCAGTCCGTATAAGTTTTTACCAAGCTTGTAATTAATTTCCCCGCGGCGTTGAGGTGTTTCACTTCCGCGTCTAATGTTGGTCAAAACGACCTTTGCTATGGCAGGATCAAGCCAGCCTGCGCCTTCGCTTACAGCAATCACCGCAGATACAGTCTGTTCGGCTGTTGCACCTTTGGTTATGTAGCCATCAGCTCCGGCCTTAAATGAGTCAAATATGTCATTTTCATCTTCACGTGAGGTGTACATCAAAACTTTTATTTTACTGTTTGCACTTTTGATTTTTCGTGTGGCTTCAATGCCGTCTATAGTCGGAAGCCCTATATCCATAATCACAACATCCGGAGTAAGTTCAAGGGCTTTATCAACACCTTCTTGTCCGTCTGCTGACATATCTGCAATTTCAATGTTCGGATTTTTGCCTAAAATTACAGAAAGTCCGACTCTTGCCATATCGTGATCTTCTACAATTAAAACCCTAACCATTTACAACCTGTCTTTCTTGTTTGACTACATTTGTTAAGAGGAAAGAAAACTCGCTGCCCTTATTAAGCCTGCTGTTAACCCAGATTTTGCCACCGTGTGCTTCTATAATCTGTCTTGAGAGGTAAAGTCCCAATCCTGTTCCTGTAGAGCGCTTGCGGCTTGTTCCCTGTGAAAATCTCATAAACAAATGCGGAATATCACTTTTGGGAATTCCATTTCCATTGTCTTCGACAGAGAAAATCAAATCACCGTTTTGAGCTTTTGCCAGCACTGAAATTTTTCCGCCCTTATTAGTATAGTTTACCGCATTTCCGCAAAGATTTGTAATTACTCTTTTTAATTCGGCTTTATCTGCCGTAATTTCAAGCTTTTCATCAAAATCACAGTTTAATTCAAAATCTATATTTTTAGAATTTGCAAGTTGCTTTAATTCATCACAGCACTGCTTGATAAGCGGTTTTACAGCAAAAACAGTCTTGCAAAGTTCTAATTTGCCGCTTTCAAAACGATAAACTTCTAATAACGCATTAACAAGTCCCAACAAGTCTTCATTGCTTTGAAGCATTGTTGAAAGAAGCACTTTCTGCTTGTCTTCAAGAGCGCCAAGCGAGCCGTCAAGAAAGAATTTCAATGTTTGGATTGCGGCCAAAAGCGGAGTTCTTAAATCATGCGTCAGGGTAGCAATGAAATCATCTCTCAATCTTTCAGTTTCTTTTTGTGTACTTACATCTCTGATTACCCCGACAAATTTTTCAGGCTCAGAGCCGGCTTCATCAATAATAGAGGCAAAATTAATCTCAACCGGAGTTTTTGTATCGCCCAAAGTATTTAAAATATAGCAATCTTTCAAGAGAATTTCAGAATTATCGATGTCCAGTCCAAAGATATTTCCGCTTTTATTATCGGCGGCAATATTTTCGTATTTGTCGTCAATGTAGGCAATTTGCTGAAATTTCTTTTTAATTAACGCGCTTTCAGAAAGCCCTGTCATATTTTCACAAGCCGGATTTACCTGTTCAATATTACCTTTTTTATCAAGTATGATAATTCCATCTGCACAAAAATTGATTATGCTGCTAAGCTTTTGATTAGCAAGCGAGAGGTCTTTTGTACGCTCTGCAACGAGTTTTTCTAAATCATTAGAGTAAATTTCAAGCTGTTTTTTTGCCTGCTCTAATTCCTCAATCTTGCAGCGCAAATCAGACAAAAGATGACTTCTTTCAATCCCGTTTTTTATGTCATTAATGAGGCTGTCATTGTCCCAAGGTTTTTCAATATATTTATAAAGACCTATTTCATTAATTGCTTTTATAGCATTTTCCTTATCAGCGTAACCCGTTAATAAAATCATGCTGACTTCCGGATAAAGTTTTTTCGCCTCACGAAGAAACTCCAAACCGTTCATATCAGGCATTAAGAAATCAGAAATAATTAAATCAGGGGTATCTGTCTTTAAATATTCAAGTGCATCCTTGGGGCTGTTAAAAAACTGCCCGTTATCAAATCCCTCAACTTTTAAAAGCGTGCGAAAAGCTGAGGTAACTATTTTTTCATCGTCCACAATTATAATTTTACTGTTATTCATACCACTATAATAAGCTATTTTTGCAATACAGACAAATTCTTTACAAATTCGCAATATAAGTATATTAAAAAAGGCGGAATTAGTAATTTTACTTACGAAATCCGCCCATAAGCTGAGGTCAGCAGCTTTAAAAATTATTTGTTGTATGAATGCTGCACATACTGCCTTGTCATAAGTTCTCTGTCTAAATGGTATAAAGCAGCTTTTTCATCACCGAACATTTTAAGCTTTTTGATAATATCATCCACATTAGCTTCTTCTTCAACCTGTTCAGAGATGTACCAGTTAATGAAGTATCTGGTGGCTAAATCGCATTCATCATCCGTCATATTGGCAACACGGTTAATGCTTTCTGTAACATATTTTTCGTGTTCATATATTTTTTCAAATATTTCAAGCGGGGACGTAAGGTTATTTTCAGGAGCATTTATCTGCATTAAATTAACTTTTCCCTGTCTTTCGATAATATAATCAAATAAAATCATCCCGTGATCTACTTCTTCGCGAGCCTGAACCTTACACCAATTGGAAAAACCTTTAAGACCAATTTCGTCAAAATAAGCACCCATAAGAAGGTACAAATAAGCGGAATAAAATTCTTTGTTAATTTGCTCATTAAGTATGTTTTCAATTTTCTCACTAATCACTTTCGCCCTCCCATAGTCCGTGTAAATTACAAAATTCAATAGCTTTCATTTTACCGATTTTCTTTTCAAGAAGCATTTTAGCTTCCTGTCCTGGATGAAGATACTGAAGTTGAACGTGGTTTTTATCTTCAGAAATTGTTTCTATAAACATTATGTAATGATCATCGTTCATAGGGTGAAGAACAGTACCGACTTGGACAATGTCTTTGCCATTATCAGATATAAATACAGGTATATGTTTTTCTTGCATTTCTTCCTGAGTTTTGCCTTTAACAAGCTGCATAGGCTGACCGCAGCAAACAAGCTCACCTTCGCCTGCAAGAATTACCTGAACAAGATTGCCGCAAATTTCGCACCTGTAAAGGTCCAATCTTTCTGTCATAAGAAATCTCCTTTCTCACAACAGAATAAATTTAAGTCATGTTAAAAACATTGGCCTGCCGGGCAGTTTTTTGAATAAAACTGTTTTAAAATAATCTTTCATGATAAATAATTTTAGTTAGTTAAATGTTTGACAGATTTAGTTTTATATGCTATAATTGTAGCATAAAGAGTAAGGTAAGAATTTTATTTAAAATTCGAGCCTTACTCTTTTTTTTTACATAAGCCGAAATAAGGAGAACAAAATGAAAAAATTGAAAGACAAAATTTTAGCATCACTGGACAACAGACAACAATTAGAAAAACTTTTAAATGAGTTGTCAAAATACCAACAGGTACTACAAAAAAATTATTCTAATCCTGTATTTTCCAAAAACTTTAAAAAAAGAATATTGAATTCATATGATGATTTACAGAATTTAGGTAAATCTATGTATCGCTTAAGCAGTTTTTTACAGCACAATAACATTGAAAATGCTGAAAAAGAAAAAGAAAATGTTAAAAATTTAGTACTTAAAGGTGGAATTTCTAACACTCGCTACATATGGCATTCTGAAAACGGTGAAAGTACTTGTGATGAATGTATGGCACTTGATGGGCAAGAATTCGATTTCTATGACGAAGTTCCAGAAAGACCACACCCTAACTGTAAATGTTATATTGAAATTGTTGATAACAAAGAAGCCGCGCCTCAAAAGCCAGAAGATTTAGAGGAAGAATGCGACTGCTGGAAATGGGAAGAAGAATTTAATCAATTAATAGACCAATTTAAAACATTGAAAGAAGTTGCGTCTATTTACATGGCAAAGATTGACAATATATCTCGTTATGATTTGCCAATATCAATAATGCAAACAGGCGACTCAATATTGCATGAATGGAAAGACGTTGGCGGGTTTGTGAGTGATTTAGCCAGAAACTTCGAAGAATCCAGAAATAATATATTTGAAAATTCAGATAAATATTATCATGCAAAAGCATTTTGTGAAGTAGCACAAAGAGAAAGTGAAATAAGCAATATATTGGCAATGGGTGTAGGTTATTTCAGAGAGGCTACCCAATGGGTCGATAATTTAGTAATAAAACAAAAAACTTGGGAAGAAGCTTGTGAGGAATATCTGGCTGATACTCATGCTAATAAACAAGGCCTAGAATTAGGCAAACAAAACCCAAATGAAGACTGTGCGATTATTATAAAAAGTGTTTGGCCCAAAATAATTAGAAAAAATTAATTTGTGGTATAATAATTGTATGAAAACATTCAAAGAAAAATTAATATTAACTCTAAAAATAATTTTTTCAGTAATACTAAATAGCATACTAGTTGGGTCTTATCTTTTTTATGTCATTTTATCTCATAAAGATCCCCAGGTGCACATGGTTCGTGGTGTGGCTTTATTTATGTTAATGTATGATCTTCTATTGTTTTTGTATAGCAACTGGGCAATATGGACAAAAGGTGTTTTAAAAAAAATATTACTGATACTTATTCTGCTTTGCACTATGGGTGGTTTTGTCGACTTAACTTGGTCTTAGTAATAAGTATTATGCAAATAATTTTATTTTTGTGTTATGATAAAATCGGCCGTGCTCCACGGGGAAGTGCAATCCCTCGACCGGAAGTTTATGCCGGGTGCAGAGCCTGTTGTGAGGGTTCTCAGGGCTTGGTAAAAGTTAATATTTTTGTTGACGTTTAAAGTTTAGGCGGCGTAAAATATCGAACCGTGTCAGGATGGAAACATAGCAGCACTAAGATAACCTTTGCGGGTGTTTGAATTTTAAAAAGAGAAAATATTTACCGATACTGTGTCATGCGAATTCGATAGACAGAGGCACGGCTTTTTATTTATTTCAACTCTTTATCAATAATATATCTTGGGCGGCCTTTTACCTCAAGGAATATTTGACCGATGTATTCGCCTATTGTGCCAAGGCAGAAAAGCTCTATTCCTCCAAAAAAGCAACTCATTATTAAATCAATTACCCAGTCATGCTGAAAGTGTGCAAAAAAGATTTTATTGCACACCGCTATAGAACCCATTATTATACTTACAATTGTCATGCAGATACCAAATACAGAAACTATTCGCAAAGGAATTACACTGTATGACGTTATTCCGTTAAGCGCAAGTGAGCTTAGATTAAATAAATTAAACTTCGAACGCCCTACAAGGCGCGGCTTTACATCAAATTTCACATATGAAGTTTTGAACCCCACATCATTGAAAAATCCTCTCAAAAAAAGTTCGCGCTCATTAAATTTGCTTATAATATCAAGCGCGTTAGAGCTTACCAGCCTAAAGTCAGAATGGTTTGGCGGAATATTTGCACCTAAGATATTCATAATTTTATAAAACATTATTGCTGTAAGTTTTTTAAAAATAGTATCAGTTTTCCTGTCGTTTCTTATACCTGAAACAACGTCATATCCTTGCATATATTTATCAACAAAGGTTTCAATTATCCATTCATCTTGCTGCAAATCAGCATCTATAGAAACAACGCAGTCGCAGCCTATTCGCTTAACGGCTTCAAGTCCTGCTATGATTGCTTTTTGATTACCAAAATTCTTTATAAATTTCTGGCCCTTGACTAGAGGATTAAGGCGGTGCATACGCTCTATAATTGCCCAAGTCCGGTCTTGCGAACCATCGTCGATGAAGTACATATAACTGTCTTTTCTGATTTTATTCAGCCTAATAAGGTGATTTAAAACTGCAAAAAGCTTTTGTGCTGTATTTTCAACACACAATTCTTCATTATAACATGGTATAATAATCGCTAATTTTGGGATATTCATTACTTAATTCTCATCTTCCTTTAAATACTTTTTTATAATATAATATATACAGAATAAGTGCAAGGGAAAATTTAAATGTTTGATAAAAAATTTATACTCAACGCAGATGACTTTGGCATGTCAAAAGATTTTAACAGAGCTGTTTTGTATGGTTATAATAACGGATTTTTAAAAAGCACTAGTATCTGTGCAAATGGAGAAGCTTTTGAGAATGCTATAAATGAAGTCCTTCCGGAATGTCCGGATTTGGGCTTAGGTGTCCATCTAAACATTATAGAAGGGAAATCGCTCACTAACTGCGACATGCTTACTGATCGCAACGGTCAATTTAATAACGGATACATTTCACTTATTCTAAAATCAAATAATAAAGAATTTTTAAAGCAGACAGAAAAGGAGTTCCGTGCACAGATTGAGAAAGTTTTAAAATTTGCAAAACCTGATCACATCGATTCTCATGTACACACTCATGCAATACCAAACCTATTTAAAATAGCAGTACGACTTGCAAAAGAATATGAAATTCCTTTTATTCGCACACAGCATGAAGAAATGTATTTTATTCCGGATGTTTTAAAGCACTTAAACATTAAATATCCGCCAAATATCTTAAAAATATTTTTGTTGAATTACTTTACTAAATTAAACCTTAAAACACTTGAAAATACAGGAATAAAAACGAACAAGTATCTTCTTGGAGTTGGGTATACGGGGCTTATGGATGATATGACTATTGAATATGGTCTTAGCGCGCTGCCGGAGGAAAACCTTATTTCAGAAGCACTAATTCACCCTTGCAAATACAATAACAATAGAAAAAATCAACACTTAACAGAATTTCTCATAACACAAAACAAAACACTGGAAGATAAAATCCACAGACTTGGATTTGAAATTACAAACTACAAAAACATAAAATGAAAAAGATTACATCAATTATATTTATTCTGATATTCTTTGCGCTGTTTTGCGTATTTGAATTTATTGAGCATAGCGGGAATCACGTTTTGAAAGTATTTTCGCCGACAGTTATCGGAGTTGACTTTAATAACAATGATAAGATTGATGAAAATGAGACCATTTGTATTCCGGATGTTGAAAGTTTTACTGCAAATATTCCGCTTAACCCGGTAAACACAGCGAAATCTATGAATATATCCTTAGCTGATAGCCTTTCTGCCGGATATCTTGCTGATGAGTTTGCTAACAAAACTCTTTTAAATAAGAAAGTTAAACTTAGACTTACAAGTAAGCGCACGACTGATTGTCGTTTTGCTGAAATTTACATTAATAATGAAAAATATTCAGATAAGCTTTTAAATTCAGGTTTCGGTATAAAAGGTACAAAGCCCTTTAATCAGACTTTGTTCAATTCAAATTTGGAAAAAGCCAGAAAGCTTAATTTAGTCATTTTGAACCGAAAAAGCAACAAATATCACACTCTCGATTGCAAATTCGGATTAAAATCCAGTGATTTTATAATCCTGCCATTGGAAGATGCAAAGATTTACGAAAAATGCCGCTATTGTTTCAACAAGAAATTAAAGCGCAAAACTCCGGAAAAACAGAAAGTCAAAGTTTATCCAGAAGTTTTGAAAAAAGAGGATATTGTATTTATATTAACTGACTATACAAGGCATATAAAACCGGACAGAAGTTGCTCAAACATTGCCTGCAAAGAATTTGTGAGGTTAATTAATGAGACAAATTCAACACTTGATATTGCACTTTATGGCTGGGACAACATTCCTGATGTAATTGAGGCGATCAATCGTGCCCGAAACCGCGGAGTAACAATTAGAATAATATATGACAGCAATACGAATTACTATCCTGAAACTGATAACTTTGTAAAAAGCATAGAAAATAGACGCTCAGACGAAATTGAGAATTACAAAGCTTTGACCGCAATTATTATGCATAACAAATTTGCGGTTTCTGATGAAGAAACTCTCTATACAGGCTCAATGAATTTTTCGAGAACAGGCTTTAGCGGTTTTAATGCAAACAATATTGTTATTATAAAGTCAAAAGAAATTGCTAAACTTTACACCGAAGAATTCAATCAGATGTACAGCGGGAAGTTTCACACGCTTAAAAAGAAAAACTCTTCTGTGAATTCTTTTAGCATAAACGATACAAAAATCAGCGTTTACTTTTCGCCGCAAGATAAAACAATTACAAATGCAATCTTGCCCTTAATAAACAATGCGCAAAAGTATATTTATGTCCCGGCATTTATAATTACGCACAAAGATTTTACAGACGCCTTGATAAGAGCGAAAAAGCGCGGCGTTGATGTTAAAATAATACTTGATGCCACAAGCACTCGGACAAGAAATTCAACTCATACAATTTTTAGAAATGCAGGGCTTTTATTAAAGACAGAAAACTATGCAGGAAAAGTGCACTCAAAATCAATGATAATTGACGATCGCTACGTAGTTACGGGTTCAATGAATTTTTCTAACAGCGGAGAAAACAAAAACGATGAAAATTGTTTAATCATTGAAAATGAAGATATTGCAAAGTTTTACCGCGGATATTTCGAATATTTGTGGAATAAAATTCCAAACTACTGGCTCACTCACAGTGTTAGCGCCGAAAGTAAATATTCAATCGGGTCTTGCTCAGACGGACTTGACAACGACTTTGACGGAAAGATAGATGAAGCTGATGAAGGCTGTAAATCTAATAAATAATATCTGCTATTGACAAATTCTAAAAAATAGTACATAATAAATATATAT
>ULUL01022786.1_pt1 | contig 33089 bp, 29 predicted proteins | sample 1958481 | NCBI WGS metagenome assembly ULUL01 (sample SAMEA4835759, study PRJEB28245) | human gut metagenome | biome: gut microbiome; material: fecal sample | place: Denmark | collected 2008 | reverse complement strand
TATATTTATATTCTTTCAAATTTCTAAAATAAAAAATGTTGTGAACTTAGAAAAATTATTTTCTTTTTAGTCCTGAAACTCTTTAAAAATGGGCGTGTTTCTCTATCACCACATTTTAAACATTATGTGGTGTTTAAAAAATGTTATGTAGTTTAGTTTTTTTATTTTTTACAAAATAAAATTTTCATAGCTTTCAAAAATTTCATCTTGTTCAATTCCAATGTACCTTAGAGTGATTGAAGGGCTTGAATGGTTGAAAATTTTTTGCAATATCGCAACATCTTTAAACTTTTTATAATGGTGGTATCCAAAAGTTTTTCTTAAAGTGTGCGTGCCTATTTTGCCTTCAATTCCTGCTTTTTTGCAGGCAGTTTTTATTATTTCATAAGCAGCAAATCTATCCAGCCTGTTTTTAAAAACAGTTTCAAACAAAGGTGAATTTGGGCTTTTATTTTTGGTAAATTCAAAAATCATTGGCCTTAATTTTGAATTAATTGGAATTTTTTTGAATTTGCCTGTCTTTTTTTCTGTTATTTGAATAAATTTTTTGTCTTTCACATCTTGAACATCTAAGGCCAAAATGTCTGAAATTCTAAGGCCGGAGTTAATTCCAAGAGTGAAAAGCAACAAATTTCTTTTATTTTTTTCAAGCAAAAATTCAACCTTTTTTAAATCGGATAAATTTCTGATGGGTTCAACTGTTGTCATCATTGCCCCTTTTGGTTATTTAGCGCATATAAAAATTATAAAATAGCAAAATTCGGGCATATAAAATGGGGCAAAAAGGCTTTATTTAAAAGGCAAATGGGGGAATTTCCAAAAGCGGTAAATTTTTTATTATTTTTGGGGTTAAAAAGTGGTAAAATTTCCCGAACGGTAAATTTTTATTGTTTTTGAAGTTAAAAAAGGCCAAAATTTCCCGAACGGGAAAATTTGTTGATTTTAATGTTAAAAAAGGTTATAATTTTACCGAACGGGAAAATTTTAGGAAATTATTTTGAAAATTACTTCTACAAGCGATTTAGGGAAATTTGCAAAAGAAAAAAGAAAAAGCCTTGGGCTTACTCAAAGCGAACTTGCACTTGCGAGTGGTGTTGGGGTGAGGTTTATTGTTGAATTTGAAAACGGCAAAGAAACCGCACAAATTGGGAAAGTTTTAAAAATTTTAAATTCTCTTGGAATTGAATTTGAGGTTGTTGACCTATGAAAAAACCCCTTTCTGTTTGGCTTTATGGAGAATTAGCCGGCTATTTAAACCAAAACGAAGAAGGCAAATTGCATTTTGAATATAGCGAAAATGCAAAATATAGGCTTTCTTTGAGCTTGCCACAAGATAAAAAAGAATATGTCGGAAAAGAATGCGCAGGCTTTTTTAACGGGCTTTTGCCTGAAGGAGAGCAGGTTAGAAAATCAATTGCAAAAAAATATGGAATTAATTATAAAAATGATTTTAGCTTACTTAGTAAAATTGGCTATGACTGCGCAGGGGCGGTTTCTTTTATTTATGAAAAAGAAGAAATGCCCGAATTTTTTGAAATTAAAGGAAAAGTTTTAAGTGAAGATGAGCTTAAAAAGCATATTTTAGAATTGCCCAAAAAACCCTTGGGAATGAACAACGGTGAAATTAGGCTTTCTTTAGCGGGTGCACAAGATAAAACAGCGGTTTTAGTTATTGATGATAAAATTGCACTTGCCGATAAAAACATTCCGACAACGCATATTTTAAAGCCTGAAATTCTTGGAATTGATGAAAGTGTTGAAAATGAATATATTTGCCTTATAACAGCCAAAAAAGCGGGAATAAAAGTTCCAAAAGTTGAAATAAGAAGGGCCGGAGATATTAAATATTTCTTAATTGAACGCTATGACAGAGAAATTTTGGATGGAAAATTTAAAAGAATTCATCAAGAGGATTTTTCACAAGCTTTAAATATTGCAAGCGCTTTTAAATATCAAAGCGAAGGCGGGGCAGATTATAAAAAATGTTTTGAAATTTTAAGGCAAACATCGGCGCCTGCAGTTAGTATTGTTGAATTTTTAAATATAATGATTTTCAATTTTTTAATTGGAAATAATGACGCCCATGGGAAAAACTTTTCAATTTTGCACCATAAAAACGGGAAAATTGAATTTGCGCCCGCTTATGACATTTTATGCACACAAGTTTATAGCGGATTATCAAAAAAAATGGCAATGAAAATTGGCGGGCATTATGAGCCTGAAAAAATTCTGCCTGAACATTTTGAAAAATTTTGCAAAGAAGTTGGAATTAATGCGGGGCAATTCCAAAAAATGCTTGAAAAACAGGCGTTTTTGCTTCCAAAACTTGTTGAAGAAACAATTTTAGAATTTGAAAACAAAATTGGCAAGAAAATTTTAAATGTTGTTGAAAAAAATTGCGAAAGAACAATTAAAAGATTTGGATTTTAAACAATTTCAACACCTTTTTTTGTTGCTTTTAGGTTTTCAAAAACTTCATATTCAGGGGTTTTAAGGGTTTCATTTATGGTTTTATTTAAAATGAAAAAAGATGGCCCCGAGCCTGACATTTGAAAGCCAAGATTATGAAGGGTTTGAAGCTCTTTATAATGGGGCAGCATGGCAAATTCAAGGTCGTTTTTTAAATTTGAATTTTCTTTCAAATTATCAAAAGTTTCATAAGCAAGTTTTGTTGAAATTTTAAGGTTTTTTGGCTTTATAATTGTTAAATTAAACGGTTCAAATTCAAGGGGGGTGAGGTTATCGCCTTTGCCTTTGGCTAAAGCTTTTCCCCCAAAATAGCAAAAATTAATGTCTGAACCAAGTTTTGAATTAATTTCGAATATTTCTTCTTTTTTTAAAATGTTATTGTGCAATTGATTAAGGGCAAAAATTGTGCCTGCAGCATCAGTTGAACCGCCTGCTAAACCTGCTGCTATGGGGATATTTTTTTCTAAATAAATTTTAAGCCCCAAAATTGGCAAGTTTGTTTTTTTATAAAATTCATGCACCGCTTTTATTATTAAATTGTTTTCGTTATATTCAATTTCACTGTTATTGCCCGTTAGTTCAATTTTTCCCGTATCGGTTAATTCAAAAGTTAAATAATCAAAAAGGCTTACTGTCTGCATAATGCTTTCAATTGGGTGAAAGCCTGTTATTTCATCTTTTTTAAAAACTTTTAGGGTTAAATTTATTTTTGCAGGGCACATAACTTTTAACATTTAATTTTCCCTCTTTAATTCAAGCGACAGTTTGTAAAAATCTTCATAAGAAAGGTTTTCGCCCCTTAAGTTGGGGCTTATTCCGCAATTTTCAAGCGCTTCAACCACGTTTATAAAGCCTGCGGCGTTCAAGCAATTTTTAATGTTTTTTCTTCGCATTGAAAAGACCGCTTTCATTGTTTGTTTAAGGTTTGGAGTGATTTTAACCCTTGGGGTTTCATTTATTTTAAATTTAACAAGGGCTGAATCTACCTTTGGGGATGGGTAAAAGCACCTTTTGCCCACTTTTTTTATAATTTTTGTATCAGCAAAAAAGTTTGATAAAATGGATAAAAGCCCATATTCTTTATTTTTTGAATTATTATCTGCAACAATTCTTTTTGCAACTTCATATTGCACCATTAAAACAATTTCTGTTATTTTATTTCTTGTTTTGTGGGTTATATCATCAATTTCACCCAAAAGGTGCACCAAAATGGGCGTTGTTATGTAATAGGGAATATTTGCAATTACTTTAATTTTTTCTTCTTCACTAAAAAGGGATGGAATATCTGTTTTTAAAATGTCGTTTTTAATTAGGGTGAAATTTTTATATTCAGATAAATTTTTTTCTAAAATGTTTATGGCATCATCATCAAGTTCAACCGCAACAACTTTTTTTGCCTTTTGAACAAGTTTTTCTGTAACAAAACCAACGCCAGGGCCAATTTCTAAAATGTTATCCGATTCAGATACATTATTTAAAATTTCATCAATTACATCTTTTGAAATTAAAAAATTTTGCCCCAAAGATTTTTTTGTTCTGAATTTTTTTGCTCTTAAAATGTATTCGTTTAGCATAGGTTAAATTATATAATAAATTAATTATTATCTAAAATTCTTAAAACTTCGTAGATATTTATTTTTTTGGCTTTGCCACGAATGGAAACTTCCCTAATTTTAATAACATCCACATATTTTTGAACTTTAAGATAAGTTTCTTCGCTTATTAAAAAGTTTGTTCTATAAACTTTGTTGTAATTTTCAATTCTTGAAGCTGTGTTTACGGTGTCACCAATAACCGTATATTCAAGCCTTTCTTCAGAACCTATATTTCCAACAAAAGCTTCACCTGTTGCAATGCCTATGCCTATTTCAATTTTCGGCTTGCCTTCATTCAGCCATTTTTCTTGAAGAAGTTTAACTTTTTTAAGCATTTTATTTGCGCATTTAACGGCATCTATGGGGTGGTTTTCATTTTTAATCGGTTCACCGAATATGGCTAAAATGGCATCGCCCATAAATTTGTTTAAAATGCCCTTGTGCTGTTCAATTATAGGAACAAGTTCAGAAAAATATTCATTTAAAATTTTTGTAACTTCAACAGGGGATAATTGTTCCGATATTGAAGTAAAACCCCTGATATCTGCAAATAAAACGGTAACTTCCGCCCTTTTGCCGCCTAATTTAATGCTGTCTATATTTTGAACAACATTTTGCATAACATCTTTTGAAATATATTTGCTCATTGCGGTTTGAATTTTTTCTTTTTTTCTGCCTTCAATTAAATATTTATAAGAATATCCGCACCCTATTGCAAAAACCATGAAAATTTCAGGCATAATAAGCCCGATTGCAAACCTGTTGTCATACATTATAAAGGCAAAGACAAAATATAAAAGCATAGCACATGATGCGCACAATAAAGCCGTTGAAACAGGCAAAAGTGAAACAAACACCATAACCAACAAAAAAGCAAATAAAACAATTGCAAAATCATAATAAGGGCTTGATGTTGTATAAAAAACGTTATCAATCAAATTATTAAAATTGGTTGCTTGAATGTCAACACCTGCAAAAGTGTCTGAAATTGGGGTTCTTTTAATATCAAACAAAGCTTGAGCGTTTGCATTTGCACCCACAAAAACAGCCTTATCTTTAAAAATAGCCGGGTCTAAAATCGGCTTTTCGCCTTTTTTAATGCTTTCTAAAGATTTTATGACATCTGAGGCTGATACTTTTTTATGAGAATACATTCCATCAAGGGTTTTATAAAAGGAAATGTAGCTAAAAACTATCCCTGAATCTGATTTAACGGGAATTTTTAATTTGTATTTATCATTTTTTGCGGTTATATATTCATCATCTATGGTAAATTCATTAATGCCCGTATATTTTGAATATGAAATAAGCCCCAATGAAGGATATAAGCCGCCGTTGTAATCAACCAACTGGTCAATTCGCCTGATGTAGCCGTCTTGGTCTTGATATGTATTAACAGAACCCAATAATTTTATATTTTTAAAATATTCTTTTAAAAAGGGGGTAAAGCTTTTATAAAAATTTTCTTTATTTTGTTTTTTTCTTCTTTTATCAATAACTTTTATATTGTTTTTTTCGGTTAAAAGGGCGTTATATTCGGCTTCATTAATATTATCGCCGAAATTTTCGCTCATAAAGCCGACACCTGCAATTAATTTATTATATTTACCCACGTTGTTGAAAAAATATCTGTCACTTTCGGGGTTTTCAAAATCGGGAGCCATAACAACAGCATCATATGCTATAACTTTTGCATCGGTGTAATATTCCAAATAATCAAAAATTTGAATGGTTCTATCCCGTTTCCAAGGCCATCTTCCAAGCTCTGTTAAAGATTTATCATCTATCACAACCAAAATAACGTCATCTGAAGCTATATTGTCGTTTGAGGTATATTTCACCATAAAGTTATAAGATTTATTTTGAAAAATGGCGTTGCCTATTAAATACGACAGAAAAAAAAGCAAAATTGACGCAACAAGTATTAATATAAAAGATTTTTTACCGGAAATTTTCATAGCCTTATTTTACTTTATAACTTGCATTTTGCCAAATGTTTCGCATAAGAATTTGTCCTAATTTAAAATTTATACTACAATTGAATTATAAGGGATATGGCATTATTCGAACTTTAGGAGTATTTTTTAAAAAATGAAGAACTTATTTAAAAAATTAACACTGTTTTTTGCGATATTGGGCATGTTTTATTATACAACTTCATTTAACGAAGTTTTGGCGCAAACGCCGCAAACTATGTATGACAGAGCATGGAATTTAATTAATACAAAATATGTTGATCAAACAAACAACAACCAAAACTGGAAACGCTGGCGTCATAAATATGATGATGTTATGCAAACAGATGAAGACGCATATATTGCAATCGAAACCATGGTTTCAAGCTTAAATGACGTTTACACAAGGTTTTTAAGCCCGAAAGAATACAGCGAAGAATCAGCTTCCATTCAAGGTAAATTATCAGGCATCGGCGTTCAAATAGGTGTTAGAGAAGGCAAACTTTTAATTATTGCGCCCCTTGAAGACACCCCGGGGGAACGTGCAGGGCTAAAGGCCGAAGATGAAATTTTAGAAATTGACGGTAAATCAACAAAAGGTATAACCGTTGATGCTGCCGCAGATAAAATTAGAGGCAAAGAAGGCACAAAAGTTAAACTTCTTGTAAAAAGAGGCAAAGAAGAACCAAAACTATACACAATTACAAGAGAAAATATTGAACTAAAATCTGTTTCAACCAAATTACCCGAAACTATTAAAATTGCGCCAAACATAGGCTACATTAGGTTAAGTTCTTTCATTTCAAAAAATGCAACGGAAGAATTTAAACAAGCACTTGAAGCAAACAAAGACAAAGACGGCCTTATTATAGATTTAAGGTCTAACCCCGGGGGGCTGCTTACAAACGCCATCTACATTGCAGATTTTCTTTTGGATTCAAAAGTAATTGTTTCAACAGTAGATAGAGACGGCTACAAAGAAACCCAAACTTCAACCAAAACAACCCTTACAAACCAGCCTATTGCAGTTTTAATTAATGAAGGGTCAGCTTCAGCCAGTGAAATTTTATCAGGCGCCTTAAAAGACAACAAAAGAGCCGTTATTATAGGCAAAAAATCTTTCGGCAAGGGCTTGGTTCAAGAAATTAACAGAATGCCTGATGGTGCTGCAATGCACATTACAATTCAAAAATACCTAACTCCTTCGGGAACAGACATTAACAAAAAAGGCATAGTTCCTGATATTGAAGTTGACTATACAAAAGAGGACTTAGATAAAAAAATAGACCCGCAAGTGGCAAAAGCAAACGAGGTTTTACTTCAACAAATAGGGAAAATAACCAAAAAATAAATTAAGGGGGTTTTTAAACCCCTTTTTTGTTGCATATAAGATTTTTTTAAAATAAAATTTTAAACAGTATGCCGGAGTATTAAATGTTAAAAGGTTTAAAAGACGGATTATTTTTTATAAAATCAAAAATCAACATTTTTAAATTTCAAATTCATTTCAAATTCAGATCGCAAAAATTAAAAGATGTTTGTGACGAGATTAATACAATTATTGAAACAAAGCCCGATTACATTATTAAACTTCAAGGCAGGCTTGGAAATCAAATGTTTCAATACGCTTTTTCAAAAAGCTTAAAAGGGAACGTTTTATTTGATTGTTCACAATTAGAAACTCAAAAATTTGCAAATTATGAGCTTGATAAATTTAATTTAAACATTAAAACAATAAAAACTAAAATTCTTTCGGAATTTGAAAAAAAATACAGATTAAAAGAAACCTTTGGAAGCCTTATAGGCATGGAATTAAAACCACCAATTTATTTAGATGGCTATTTTCAAAATGAAAAATATTTTAGAGAATACAAAGAAGAACTTATAAAAGAATTTACAACAAATGCCAAAATGACGGATGAATACCTTAAAATGGCAGAAAAAATTGAAGGTTCAAATTCTGTTTTGTTAAATTTTAGAGTTGCAAAAGATTATAAAAAAATAGGTTGGTCTGTTAATTATGACTATCAAAGAAAAGCGATTGAATATATAAAAGAAAGAGTTCAAAACCCTGAATTTTTTGTTTTTGCAGATGATATAAATGAAGTTAAAAGAAGCTTTAAAACAGATGAAAAATTAACCTTTGCGGATTTAGGGAAAAACAACCCCGATAAAGTTTACCTTGATTTAGAACTTATGAAAAAATGCAAACATGACATTTTAACAAATTCAAGCTTTTCATTTTGGGCAGGCTGGCTGAATGTTAACCCAAATAAAATTGTAATAGCGCCAGACCCTTGGATACAAGAAAATGACGGCGTTGCGCCAAGTGATTGGGTAAAAATAAGAGCGGAAAAAAATTAAAAAAGGCCTTAATCAGCCCTATTTTATTACATATTAAAAGACACCGATTAATCTTATTCGGTGTCAGCTATTATTGTTATAGCTTCGGGATTGTGTTGTTAGGTGTCGATAAATAATTTATATTATCTTAGTTGTTATTAATGCATCAATTATGGCTTATGCCATAAGGTTTAATTTTGTTTCTTCAAGGCCTTTTTCTATACTTTTAGCTCTTGATTGAATTTGTGTGAAAATTGGAACAACTGTTCCGACAAAGCCTGTTAATAAGCCGCCTTCAACCATATTGCTTTTTGGTGAGGGAACATTAAGGCCATAGTTTGTTTGAACGCCGGCCTTGAAGCTGATGTTTTTGTTATTTAGTGTATTATATACATTATTTATTGAGTTAACTTTTAACATTTTTCTTCTTTAGCCTTCTCTTTTTCTTCTCTTTAAAGTGTATGCAAAACACTTTTTGTTTATATTTGTATTATTACCCCAAAACTTTAATTTGTCAACCCCTCTTTATAATTTTTTTATATCGTTGATATTATTGGGTTTTAGCAATTTTTTAAAAAGGATAAAGTAAGAAAAAATAATAAGTGTCATTTAGACAATTATAAAACCTTACCCCAAAGCGCATTTTCAAAAACTTATTCTCGGATAATATTTTAAAATTCCCGAATAAGATATTATCTAATAGGGTTATTTTTGGTTTTTTAACTTGAATTAAGATAAAAAACAAAGAAAAAAGGTTTTGTTAATGAAAAAAATTTCCCCGTTTTTAATTTTGTTTTTTTTATTTCTTTCGCCATCAAAGGCGCAAGCCTTTAACATTCAATGGTTTGATAATTTTCAAGATCCGAATTTAAAAAAATATGTTTTAATGGCAATTGAACAAAACAAAGATGTTGAAATTGCAAGAAAAAATATACTAAAATACAGGCAAGAAAAGAATTTGAGCCTATCTAAACTATTTCCCGAATTAAATGTAGGCGCTAATTATGCGCTTTTAAAAATTCCCGCAAGTTCTATTCCAAATACAGACATTCAGCCAAACAGTTTTATTTTGCCCTTTAATTTTAATTGGGAGCTTGATTATTTATTAAAAAACTATAACAGAGTTGAACAGGCAAAACTTGATATTGAAAATTCAATTTTGGAATTGGAATCAACGGGGCTAATTACAGCAACAGACACAGCAAGCGCTTATTTTAACGTTTCGAATTTAAACAAACAAATTGAAGAAGGGGAAAAAATTTTAACCTATAACAAAAAAATTTATGAAGCTTATAAAAAAATGCTTAAAATTGGGGCTGTTAATATAGTTGAAGTTAATTTAAAAGAAGAAAATTTTTTAAATTCATTAAACAATCTAAACAATTTAAAAAAACAAAGGGGCGTTTTTTTAACCAATTTAGCCTATTTAACGGGAAATTCACCATATAATTTGGATGAAATGGAAATCACCCCGATTGATAAAATTAATTTTAAGGGAAATTACCCTGAAAATTTATCAGGAAGCGTAATTTGCAACAGACCTGATATCAAAAAACTTGAAAATGAAATTAAAAAAGCAAAAATAGATATAACAATTGCAAAAAAAGATTTTTTACCAAAAATAACAGTTATTGGGGTTATGTCTTTTTCTACAATTGTTCAAAACTTTGGCTGGGACGGCGTTTTTGCCGCATTGCTTGCAGGTGCCACACAAAATATTTTTGACGGGGGAAAAAGAATTTTTAATTTCAAACTAAGCAAAGTTGAATATGAAACAAAAATTGAAAATTACCTAAAAGCAGACCTAAACGCCTTAAAAGAAGTGAATGAAAGCCTATATACCTTAAAAAAAGACAAAGAAAGCCTTTTAAACGGCGAAAAAATGGTTTTACTTGCAAAAAATAATTTTATAAAAGCCCACAGAGAATATAATTTCGGCAAAAAAAGCTATCTTTATTATTTGGATGAAAACAACACATTTATAAATTCAAATATGAATTATTACAACTTAAAAAACCAAAACTTTATTAATTTAATTTCTTTATACAAAGCAGTTGGCGGGGCATTATAAAATGAAGAAAGCAATTATTATAGTTTTAATTTTGGCCGTTTTTTGTTTTTTAATTTGGTTTTTCTTTTTTAAAAATAAAAAAGACAATAGAATCACTCTTTTTGGTAACATTGAAATTCGCCAAACAGATTTATCCTTCAGAGTTTCAGGCAGATTGAACAAACTTTATAAAGAAGAAGGAGATTATGTAAAAGAAGGCGAACTTTTAGCTGAAATTGAAGATGACATCTATAAAACTGCCTTAAACAAAGCAAAAGGAAACGTTAAAGAAAAATATGCACTAAAAAACAAAAACGAAGCCATTTTTAACTATAATTTCCCATTGTGCAGCGATTTTACAATTTCAAAAGAAGAATGTTCAAATATTGTTCAAAACCTTGAAATTGCAAAAGGGGAATATAAAGTAAGCGTTTCAGAGCTTGAAAAAGCAATTATAGACCTTGATGACACCAAAATGTATGCGCCTTATGATGGGGTTATTTTAAGCAGAATAAGAGAAAAAGGAACAATTTTATCATCAGGCGAAACTGTTTATTCAATTTCTATGATTCAGCCCGTTTGGGTTAGGGCTTTTATAGAAGAACCAATGTTGGGGAAAATTAAACTTGGCCAAAAAGCTTTAATTTATACTGATTCAAGGCCAAAAAACCCATATAATGCGCATATCGGGTTTGTTTCTCCTGTTGCCGAATTTACCCCGAAAACAGTTGAAACAACAAGCCTAAGGGCAGATTTAGTTTACAGATTAAGAATTATTGTAGATAACGTTGACCCATATTTAAGGCAAGGCATGCCTGTCACAATTAAAATTTTAGAGGATGAAATTTGAACCTTTTGGATGTTAAAAACTTATATAAAACTTTTAAAGGTGAAAAAGAACCTTCGCTTTGTGATATTTCTTTTTCACTTAAAAATGGGCAAAGAACAGCCCTTATAGGGCCGGATGGTTCGGGCAAAACAACTCTTTTGAGGCTTCTTGCAGGGTTAATTCCGCCTGATAATGTAAAAAATGACCCCATTTTAATAGAAGGTTTTTCCCCTTGTAAAAATTTGGGTGAAATTAAAAAAATTATAGGCTATATGCCCCAAAAATTCGGGCTATACGAAGATTTAACCGTTATAGAAAACCTTGAACTTTATGCAGGGCTAAAAAATATAAAAGGGAACGAAAAAGAAAAAAGTTTTAGTGAACTTTTAAAATTTTCGGGGCTTTCTAATTTTAAAAACAGGCTTACAGGCGCACTTTCAGGCGGCATGAAACAAAAATTGGGCTTATCTTGCGTTTTATTGTCAAAACCAAGCTTATTATTGCTGGATGAACCTTCTGTTGGTGTTGACCCCGTTTCAAGGCGTGAATTAATTAAGATAACGGACAAACTTTCCGTTGAAAACAATATAAGTATAATTTGGGCAACAAGCTACCTTGATGAAGCCAAATTTTTTGAAAATATCCTTTTGCTTGAAAATGGCAAAAAAATTTATGAAGGAACCCCTGATAATGCCAAAAGGGCAATGGAAGGCTTAACTTTTTATACAAAAGAAAATTATGAAATAAGAAATTATCTTTTTGACATCATAAAATATGAAAAAGGAATTGTTGATGCCACAATTGAAGGGGATAAAATAAGGGTTATTTTTGAAGATAAAAATGCAATTAAAAATTTTCACCACCCCTTAATAAAAACTGAAAGCACGTTTGAAGATTTTGTTATGAGCGCTATTGAAACAAAAAAGCCTTTTCTTTTGGAAAATTCAAAAAAAATAGAACAAATTGCCCCGAATAACATTGCAATTGAAGCTGTAGGTTTATATAAAAAATACGGTTCTTTTACTGCCGCAAATAACATTAATTTTAAAATTAAACAAGGTGAAATTTTTGGATTATTAGGGCCAAACGGTGCAGGAAAATCTACTACCTTTAAAATGCTTACAGGCCTTATAAAACCGACAAAAGGCAGCTCAAAAATTATGGGGGTTGATATAAATAAAAATCCAATTGAAGCAAAGAAAAATTTTGGCTATATGGCACAAAAATTTTCACTTTTCGGAAATTTAAGCGTGAAACAAAACATTGAATTTTTTATGGGGGTTTATGGGGTTAAAAAGAAAATAAATGAAATTATAAAAGGTTATAACATTGAAAAATACCTTGAATATAGCGCAGACAATTTGCCTTTAGGCTACAAACAAAGGCTTTCTCTTTTGTGTGCAACCATTTCAAACCCGCCTGTTTTATTTTTGGATGAACCCACATCAGGGGTTGACCCTAATTCAAGAAGAGAATTTTGGATGAGGATTAATAATTTTGTAAAAAACAATTCAACCGTTCTTGTAACCACACATTTTATGGATGAAGCCCAATTTTGCGATAATGTTGCCCTTGTTTATAAGGGGGAAATTTTGGTTAAAGGAACGCCAGATGAATTAAAAAATATGGCAAAAACAAAAACAAACAATAACCCCACAATGGAAGATGCTTTCATTTTTTTAATTAAAGAAGCAAATAAAAAGGCGGCAGGATGAATATAGCTATTGTAAAAACCTTTGTTAAAAAAGAATTTAAGCAAATTATAAGAGATATCTCAAGCATTTTAATTGCATTTATTTTGCCCTTGATTTTGCTTTTTTTATTTGGTTTTGGCGTTAATTTCGATACAAACACGGTAAAAATCGGAATTGTTGACCAGTCAAATTCGGTTGAATCAAGAAATTTTATCCAATCTTTAAAAAACACAAAATATCTTGATACCTCTTTTTATAAAACAACAAATGAAGCGGAAAAGTTTTTAATTGGCGGAAAAATTAGAGGGTATGTTGTTATTCCCGTTAATTATGAAATTGAATTAAAGAAAAAATTAAACCCCAAAATTCAAATAATAACAGACGGTACAGAACCAAACACCGCAAAATTTGCATCTACCTACATTCAAGGGGCTTATTTTTCAAATTTGCAATATGAAAATTCAAAAATGGGAAATTTAGAAAAAACAAAAACAATTAGTGCAATTAACCGTTCTTGGTACAACCCCGCCTTAAAAAGCACATATTTTATACTCCCCGGGTCACTTGCCATAATAATGACTATGACAGGAACAATTTTAACCGCTCTTGTTATTGCAAGAGAATGGGAAAGAGGCACAATGGAAGCCATTTTAACCACAAATATTACAAAAGGGGAATTTATTTTGGCAAAATATATTGCATATTTTGTTTTGGGGTTTTTATCAATTCTTTTTTGTTTATTTTTAATTATTGTTGTTTTTAAAGTGCCATTTAGGGGCTCTTACATTGCTCTTTTTATAACTTCATCTCTTTTTATGTTAACAGGCCTTGGGGTTGGGCTTTTAATTTCAACCACTTTTAAAGACCAGTTTACATCAAGCCAAATTGCAGGCACCATAGGATTTATGCCATCTATGATGTTATCAGGGTTAATTTATGAAATAGATTCCATGCCTTTTTTAATCAGAACGATTTCAAATGTAATTCCTGCTAAATATTACGTTTCAGCTGCAACAAGCCTTTTTTTATCGGGAACGATTTTGAAAATAATTATTTTTAATTCAATTTATATGTTAATTTTTGCCGCATTAACGGCAATTTTAATTTATAAAAACACAACGGAAAGGCTTGAAAATTGTTAAATAAAATTTTTCAAAAAATAAGCCTTAAATTTGGCGGGCTTATAAGTTTAATTATAAAAGAATTTCACACTATTTGGAGAGATAAAAAAAGCAGAAGCGTTATTTTTTTGCCCACAATAATGCAGCTTTTCATTTTTTCCCATGCTGCAACGCTTGATATAACAAATATAAAACTTGGCGTTTTAGATTACGACAAAACAGAAATTACAAGAGAATTTATAAGACAAATTAAAAGCAGCAGATATTTTAGCAAAATTTACAACTTCAAAAACCAAAAAGAATTAAAAAATGCAATTGATGAAGAAAAAATAAGAGTCGGAATTTTTATAGAAAACGATTTTACAAAAAACTATAAAACGGGCAATAACCCCTCTGTTATGGTTTTATCAGACGGCAGAAGAACAAATTCAAGCCAAATTATATCAAGCTATATATCAGAAATTGCAAATAATTTTTCACCTTTAGGGCAGATTAAAAAAAGTTCAACCTCGCCTTTTTTTGAGGTTAGAAACCATTACAACCCGAATTTATCATATCATCTTTTTATTGTTGCCTCTTTAATGGGAATTTTGCCTATGACAGCGGTTATTTTATTATCTTCACTTTCGCTTGCAAGAGAAAAAGAAATGGGCACATTTGATGAATTGTTAATCTTACCCTTAAAAACAAGCGAAATTATTCTTGGAAAAATAATTGTTCCCCTGTTTTTCGGAATTATCAATTCAATTATCATTCTTTTTCTATCAAAAATTTTTTTCAATCTTCCTTTTTGTGGCTCTATAGCACTATTTTTCTTTTCTTTGGTGCTATTTTTAATTTCAATTGTTGCAATCGGGCTTTTTATATCTTCAATATTTAAAACCCAGCAGCAGGCAATGCTGGGCGTTTTTATTTTTATGTTCCCCGCAATTATTTTATCAGGGTATACAACCCCTATTGAAAATATAACCCCTGAAATTTTACAGCATCTTACATTTTTAAACCCTTTAAGATTTTTTCTTGTAATATCGAAGGGAATTATCTTAAAAAATATGAATTTTTATTACGTTTTTTTAAATTTATTGCCGATTGTTATAATTTCAATTTTTGCGCTATTTGGCGCAAATAGGGCATTTAAAGCCAAATTGGAATAATTATTATATTAAGATAATTGGTGTATTTTTGACCGCTATTATTGCATGGAAGGGGTTTCAAATGATATAATGTATTTGGTCCTAATTTATGAAAGGTAACTTAATTATGAAAAAGAGCTTAGGTTTTACATTGGCTGAAGTTTTGATTACTTTGGCTATTATCGGTGTAGTTGCTGCGATGACAATTCCTTCAGTTATCGTTAACACTAACCAATCAGAATTCAAAACAGGCTTAAGAAAAGCTGTTTCAGTTTTGAACTCATCTTTAACAATGAATATCGCTCTTGAAGGTGAATCACCTTATGACAACGCTAACTTGTTTGGCTACCTTCAACAGCACATGTCAGTTATGAAATCAACAACACAACTCGATTTCAACAATGACGGCAACTATGCATTCTACACAACTGATGGTATGAGATTTGAATTCCCAACATCAGGCAACCAAACATTCAAAATGCATGAAAAAACAAACCCGCAAACAATCACATTCAACAAACGTACTGTTGATAACGGTTACATCGGCGAATGCGGTTCATACGGTTTAGCTACAAACGTTAACTCAACAAATTATGCTCCTTGCTTAATTATGGTTGACGTTAACGGCGACAGAAAACCAAACCCTGCTAACGCTTCAAATAAAGCACAATACACATGGGCAGGCCCCGGTGAAAAACTTCTTAAAGACGTATTCACCATCATGATTACAGATGAAAAAGCTGTACCTCTCGGTGTTTCAGCTCAAAAAGCTATGTATCAAGCTCAAAAATAGTTTGATTTCAAAAAGCTATAATAAAAACCCTGAAAATGAAAGTTTTCAGGGTTTTTTATATATATAAAAAAATAAGCCCTAATTTAAGGCTTATTTTTTAAGAAAAGTTTCTTCACCTTTAAGTTCTCTATTCATTAATTCTAAAAAGATTTCTTTTGAATTTTCTTTTGAATAAACAGCTTTATAAATAGCATTTGAAATAGGTGTATCTATATTTATTTTTTTTGCAAGTTCAACAATTGCTTTTGAGGTTTTAACCCCCTCTGCAACAGAACCTAATTCTGCTAAAATATCATCAATTTTTTTGCCCCTTGCAAGCATTCTGCCAACCGTATTGTTACGGCTCAGGTGGCTGCTGCAGGTTGCAATTAAATCTCCCATGCCGGATAACCCCCACAAAGTTGAAGGGTTTGCACCCAAATGCACGCTTACTCTAACAATTTCTGCCATACCACGAGCCAACAACGCCCCTTTAGAATTATCGCCAAATTTCATTTCATCAATAAAGCCTGCAGCAATTGCAATAACATTTTTTAAGCTGCCGCCAAGTTCAACACCAATCATATCATCATTTGTATATAATCTGAATTTATTCGGCACATTCAATGCCTTCTGAACTTTTTTAGCAATTTCTAAATCATTCGCTGCAACAGAAGCTGCCGTTGGCTGCCCTTCTAAAACTTCCAGTGCCAAAGTCGGGCCTGATAAAACGGCAATTTTTTGAGTCGGAAGTTCATCTAAAATAACTTCGCTCATTCTTTTTAATGTGCCTTGTTCTAAACCCTTTGAAGCATTCACCAAAATTTGTTCATCTTTAATGCCGGCTTCTTTTAATTGTTTGCAAACAGCCCTAATGGCAGACGTTGCAACAACAAGAAGAATAATATCGGCACCATCTATTGCTTCTTTTAGGTTGCTTGTAATTTTAACCTTTTCATTTAATTGAACGTTAAAAGGTTTTGTTGTTCTTTTAAATTTAACAAGCTCTTCAGATAAATCTTGTTCTCTTGACCAACCCACCACTTCATCAAAATTATCCGTTAAAAGTTTAGTTAAAACCAAACCCCAACAGCCTAAACCTAAAACCGTTAATTTCATTTTTCCCCAATACTAAAAATAAAAACTAAATAAGCCCCATAGATTGCAATTCAGATTGAATTTTTACGCCTCTCGGGCTGTTAGAATAGCTTGCTTCAGCCATTTTAACAAAAACATCGCTTTTGTTATTTTCCATTTTTGAATGTACCAAACTGCCCTTATTTAACCTTTGGAAACCTTGTCCCATAGCAGTTGAATTATTATGGCTTTTTTGAGCAAATATTGGCGAAATTCGCATAGAAAACGGACTCCTTATTATAAAGTTCAAGCATAAATATACCACAACTTTAACTTGTGTGCAATAAGAAACTTGGGCGGTTTCATTCTTGAAGTTTATATAAAACAATTCCCGCACAAAGCGCCAAATTCAAAGATTCCACGTTATTTGTCATTTTTATTGTAAGTTTTTCATCCGCCAAATTTAATAATTCGTTACACAAACCATCAGCTTCAGACCCGAACATGACAACCAATTTACCCTTTGGCTTATAATCTGAAAAATTTTTATTTGAATTTACAACGGTTGCAATAAAACCAAATTCTTTTTTAAACTCCTTTAATTCTTCCATATTAACTTTTTTAATCGGAATTTTAAACATATTCCCCGCAGTTGACCTTATTGTTTTTGGGGAATATTCATCAACGGTATCATTGAATAAAAAAATTCCATCCACGCCAAATGCGCTTGATGCTCTTATTATTGTACCTAAGTTGCCCGCATCTTTTATATTATCAAGAAGGATAATTTTTTTATAAGATAAGAATTTTTTTATGTCATAATTTGGTTTTTTTGCAACTGCAACAACAGTTGCAGGGCTTTCTGTGGTTGAAATTTTTTTCATAATTTCATCTGTAACAAGATACGTTTCAAAATTTTTAAATTCAGGTAAAGTTTCAAGAGTAAAAATTTTTTCTATTTTTAATTTATATTCAATTGCTTCTAAAACAGCTTTTTTGCCTTCAATTAAAATTAAATTTTCCCTGTATTTTTTTTGATGCAATTTTACAACATCTTTAATTAAAGGGTTTTGCAGGCTTTTTATTTCTTTTAACATTCATACATCCTTTTTGCCGTTTCTTGCCAATCAACAAGCCATTTTTGTTCTTTTTTATTTAACATTTCATAATTTATAAGCTCTTTTTCATATGGAAAATGAGAAAGAGAAACCTTTTTATTTTTTTCTAAATAAACCGTATTTTCAAGCCTTATTCCAAAATAGTTTTCTTTGTATAACCCCGGTTCAATTGTAAAAATGTTATTATTTTTTAATTTATATTTTGAATTAACGGATAATACAGGGGGCGCTTCATGCACTTCTATTCCAACCCCATGGCCTAAACCGTGGGGGAAAAAGAAACCTTCTTTTTGATATTTTTTTAAATATTTAAAAGCCATCATATGAAGTTCAAAACAATTTAAAATATTTGAATGATAAATATTTAACTGTGCCTTTAAAACGGCTGTATATATTTCTTTTAATTTATCATCGGGAGTTTTTCCTTTGCAATAAAAAGCCCTTGTTATATCTGTTGCATACCCTCCTTCATAATAACCGCCGCAATCAAGAAGAATTATATCGCCTTTTTTTAAGATTTTTTCTTTTGAAGATTCCGTATAGTGAATAATGCTTGAATTTTTACCTATTGCTAAAATTGTTTTAAAGCTTGTCCCATCAGCGCCAAATTTTTTTAATTCAGCTTCAAAAATTTGGTTTAATTCAAATTCATTTAATCCTTCTTTAATTTTTTCTCTGAATGAATATAGCGCTAAATCAAGCCTTTTAAAGCTTTCTTTAAAATGGTTAAGTTCAAATTTATTTTTCTTTGATTTCATTTGAATGATTGGATTATTTTTAATAAAAACGGGGCGTTTAATTAAAAGATAATCAAACAAAGAAATTGAAGCTTCATCGATTGAAATTTCACCGTCAAAATTTTTAATAAAATTTTCAAATTCTTTCATCGGTTTTTTGATTAAAAAATCAAAATCAACTGGGGTTTTATAATCTGTGAATAAATAAATTTCACCTTCATTTTTAATAAAAAGTTTTGCCCTGAATGTTGAAATATTGTTTGTTTTATAGCTTCTTAAATTTAAAAGGTATGCTATTTGAACTAAATCCGTTATTAAAAAGTTTTCAATTTTAATTTTGTTTAATTTTTCTTTTTGTGTTTTTCCTGCAATATTTTTTGCAACTTCAAAAACTTCTTCGTTTTTATTATCAATTGAAGCTTCATCTGACGGTGTATCATAGGTTTTAATTTCAACCTCTTTTAATTCTTCAATTAATTTTTTATAAAATAAAAAAGGAATTGATTTATATGGAATATAAAGAGTTGAATTTTTTGGCAAGAATTCTTTTATATATGCTAAAAAAGGCTTTTTAAAATCCATTTTAACAACATCAACATTTTTTCCTTTTGTTTGAATTTCTGCTTGAATGTGGTATCTCGGGTCAACAAAAAGGGTAATTTTTCCGCTCTTATCTTGAATTCCTTCGCCCGCTGTTCCAAAAAAGCCCGTTTTTACGCTTAAAGGTGCCATTTTATAGTGGGCATAAGAATAATCATCTTTTGATTTTAATAAAATAAATTCGTTTTCTTTAATTTTTTCCATAATAAGTGCCGTCAGTAAATAATTTGTATTATAACACTTCTTGCTCTTTTTTTATCATCAAAATCCAAAAGTAAAATTCTTTGAAACCTGTCAAGTTCAAATTCGCCCCCAATAAAAGGAACTGTTGCGGAATTTCCCACAATTAAACTTTTTATATGGTGGTGATTTTTTGTTTTAATAATTTTTTTTGAAAAATTTAAAAATTCTTCCACAGTATCCGGCGTATATTCAAAAACACCGATTGAAGAAGAAGAAAACGGAGCATGGATATTTATTAAGGCATCATAAACTCCATATTTTAAAATTGCCGCCTTAACTTTTTCCGTTATATCTATAACATCATTTCCGTTTGAATTAATTACAAATTTTGAAAACTTTATTGCCATATTTTTCACCAAAAAAAGCAGGAAATTTCTTCCTGCTTTTTGTTATTTTTATATTAATTTATACTGTCGGCATAAACAATATAAATGTAAGCAATAAAGATAGGATAATTAATTTAATTGCAAGGTTTGAAACAGGGCTTGAACATTCTTTTGATGCAAAATCAAATTTTGTATCCGAAAGAGAATCTTTAAAGCCAAATAAAATTGCAACCAAACCGCCCGCAACAATTGCACCTAAAAGAGTTCCTGTAAGGGTTTGCATGCCTAAAGCTTTTTCAAAAAGTTTTGTAATTCCGAAATAGCTGAATAACGGAAGAATTAAAACCGAAGCCAAAGGCAAAATAGAACCTATAAAGCCTTTATTTGAAAGCTTTTTCACAATTTCTAAACCGTCATTTGTTTCTTTTTTGAAAATTGCTTTTGCTGCTTTTATAAATGAGCCGTTAATAAGCCCCGCGCATAAAACAGGAACACCTGCACCAAATATAAGGGCAAATAAAACAAACGGGTTCAGGCAATCAACTTCTTCAAGGTTAATTGTCATAACAAAACCTGCAAAAACAACAAAGCAAGCATAAATTGAAGCTATTGAAAACATTGTTTTTGTTTTTCCGCCATACATAGAGGCAGCAGGGTAAAATTCTTCAATTTTTTCTTTGTGTTCATCCGCTTCAGAAATTATCAGCGCATTTTTTGAAATATTCAAGGCTGCATATAAAGCACCAAAAATATAAGAAACGGAAAGCATTGAAATTGCAGCCAAACCTAAGCCCCAAAAACCTGCCGTGTAGCTTTCCATGCCGCCTGCATTAATAAACGCCGCAAGCGCCATAAACCCTGCGATTAAAAGAGGCAAAGAAACCGCAACAAAGCTTCTTGCCGTTGTTTCTTCTTTTGTAAAGCCTTCCAACTCATCTTTTTTGTTTCTTAAATTAAAATATCCCAACCCTGCAAGGAACAATGCAAGAATAACGCCCGTCATAACAGGGTAAAAAAGCCCGTATCCCGGCATAAAAACTTTTTCTATTAAATAATATGAAATTGCAGAATATAAAATAACGGATGCAATAAAACCGATAAATAAAGGCAATTTTGAATTCATTACACCTTTTAATTTTGTAAAAATTGAAGCCAAAATTGCGCAAAAAACACCGATTGCAACAAGTGTCATCGGAATAAACGCCCCGATTAAATTTAAAACCAAAACGCCGTTTATAATTGTTCCCATTAAAATTGCAATAATTGTAACAATAAAATCGAGCGCCATATTTTTTGAACTTATTCCGTTTGCCAAAATTACAGCCTCTTTTGCTTCATTTTTTTCGCTAAAAATTAAATTTGAAGCTTTTGCAAAAATTTCACCCGAACAAGTGATTAAAAAAGCTTCCAAACAAGCGCCGAATGTATAACCCATAATAATTGCAGGGTCTTTAAAAATAAAATATAAAACAGGGAATAAAATTAAACTAAACCCTGCAGGAATTAAAAATGTTGAAAATGCACCGTTAACTGCCGCCTTATGGTAGCTTGCAGCGGAATTTTCGGCTGCAAATAAAACATTTATGTTTGAATTCATTGAAACAAGAGAAGAAAAAAACGAAGATACAAAAATTGTAATTGTACCAACCAAAAAGCAAATTGCAACCTGCAAATTTACAAATTTATAAATAAAAGGAAACAAAACCGCCGAAGACAATAAAGTTAAGAAAAATTCTTTTTTCTGAATATTAAAAAACCCTTTTTTAAGGCTTGTTTCCATTTCCTTCAATTTTATATTTTCGTTTTTAACAAATAATACATCATGAATTTTTAAAGCTGCAAATAAAAGTGCGGCCATGCCTGCAATCGGCCCCGCCCAAATAATTTTAATAGTTGTAAAATCTGTTGCCAGTTTAAATAAAATAAGCCACATCGAATAGGCTAAAATTGCCCAAAAGAAAAGATTGTACAAAACTTTTCTCAGTTTCATTGAAAAAGACATAATTTTTTCTATCCCTAAAATACTACTACAAGGCGCATTATAACACACGCAAAGAAAATTGTTAAGCTTTGTAACACAATTAGTTTTTTATGAAATTTTTTGTCTTTAGTTGTTTTTATTTATGTATAAAAGCAAAAAGGTATAACTATGAGCAATCCATTTACAATTAATCCGTTTAACGCATACGCTCAAAGTGCAGCACCTGTATCAAGCACATATGTAGGCGGAAGCTCGACAGGCGGAACAGGCAGCATTTGGGGCGGAACCCCTGAGGCGCAAGGCGTTTCTAAAACAGGCGGAAACCAAGGTGTTAATTCTTATCAAAAAGATATTAACGAAGTTGCAATGATAGGCGCAAACAAGCGTGCAGGCTTTGAAAACGGGCTTGGCGGAACAAACAACCCGGATGATCATAAGCTGTTTTTGACAGCCTGATTGTTTTTTAAAAAAGTTTAAAAAAAAGAGGCATCTTTATGCCTCTTTTTTGTTTATTTTAAATCAAGGTAACTGCCTTTTCTTTTGTCTGAATATGTTGTGTGCAAAAGATGATGTGCCAATTTTGACCCCGGAGTTTCCAAAAATTCTTTGTATAGTTTAATAATTTCAGGGTTTTCATGGGAATTTCTAACAGGAAGATTTTTATCTTCTTTATATAACCCTTCCATTCTCTCTTCTTTAATTTTTGAATCTTTGCAGGAAATCGGCTGGCCTGCGCCGTTAACGCACCCGCCGGGGCATGCCATAACTTCAAGCATTTGAAAATCGGCCCTGCCTTCTTTAATTTCTTTAATTGCTTTTTCCGCTTCAATTAATGTTGAAACAACCCTTATTTTTATTTTTTTGCCTTGAATATCAAGAATGGCTTCTTTTGATCTTGAAGAAGCATCAACACCTCTTAAAGGCAAAATATCAAGGTTTTCCAAATCTTTGCCGGTTATCATATTATATGCAGTTCTAACTGCAGCTTCAGCTACACCGCCAGATGCACCGAATATTGTTGCACCGCCAGAGTATCCGCCAAATGGTGAATTTGCTTCTTCTTCTTTTAAGTTTTTAAAATCAATACCTTCCGCTTGAATCATTTTTGCAAATTCAACCGTTGTTAAAACAACATCTGTTTGACCTTTTAATTCTTCTCTTTTTGCTTCATATTTTTTAGCACTGCAAGGCATAACAGAAATTACTTTTAAGTTTTCATTTGTTACCCCCTCATAGAACTTGGGAACAAATTCTTTTATTGTGGAAGATAACATTTCTTGCGGCGATTTTGCAGTTGATAAGTGGTTTAGCATATCCGGGTGTTTTAATTCCATATACCTTACCCAAGCAGGGCAGCAAGAGGTAAAAATAGGAAGGTTTTCGTTTTTAACCACTCTTTGAACAAATTCGTTTGCTTCTTCCATAATTGTAAGGTCAGCTGAAAAATTGGTGTCAAAAACAAGGTCAAAGCCCAATTTTCTTGCAGCTGCATACATTTTTTTAACGGAATTTTCCCCTGCTTTTAGGCCAAACATTTCGCCCAAAGCAACCCTTACAGATGGTGCAAATTGAATTGCCGTTTTAACTTCTCTATCCAATAAAAGGTCGTAAGCACGTTCTATATCAGATTTCACAGTTAAAGCCCCTGTCGGGCAAACGGAAGCACACTGGCCGCAATTCACGCAATCAACATCAAACATATTTTTATTTGCCATTGTTTGAACTTTGGCTCTGTAGCCTCTGTTGTAAAAATCAAGAACGCCTAAACCTTGAAACTCATGGCAAGCTCTAACGCAAGCGCCGCATAAAATGCACTTGTTCATATCTCTTTGAATTGAATAGCTTGATGAATCAATGGGAAGAAGGTCTTCTTCGGTAATTTTTTCAAAAGAAATGTTTGTAACACCATATTCGTGGGCATATTTTTGAAGCTCGCAAGAGCCTGATTTAGAGCACATTGTGCATTCTCTGTCATGGCGTGCAAGCAACAATTCCAAAATTGTTTTTCTTATTTTTCTGATTTTTTTGGTATTTGTATAAACCCTGAGACCAACTTCAGGCGGCATTGTGCAAGAAGCTTGAACACCTCTTTTTTCAATTTCCACAACACACATTCTGCAAGCGCCAAACTGGGTTAAATCGGGGCGGTAGCAAAAAGTTGGAATTTCAATTCCCGCCTTTTTTGCAACCTCTAAAATTGATTTTTCATTATCAAATTCAACTTCAATATCATTTATAAAAAGAGTTTTTTTAATATTTTCGCTCATTTAATTAATCCTTATTCGCTAACAATGGCCTTGAACGGGCAAGCATTTAAGCAAGCGCCGCATTTAATACATTTTGATTGGTTAATTTTGTGCGGATGTTTAACCGTTCCGTCAATTGCGCCCACAGGGCAATTTCTTGCACATTTTGTGCAGCCTTTGCAAAGTTCTTCTTTAATTACAATTTTCTTCAACGCTTTGCAAACGCCTGCAGGGCATTTTTTGTCTTTAATATGCGCTATATATTCATCTCTGAAATATTTAAGAGTGGATAAAACGGGGTTTGGTGCGGTTTTTCCAAGGCCGCATAATGAACCCGCCTTTACAACTTCTGCAAGTTCTTCCAATTTATCCAAATCTTCCATAGTGCCATTGCCTTTAACAATTTTTTGCAAAATTGCAAGCATATTTTTTGTACCTTCACGGCAAGGAACGCATTTGCCACAGGATTCATTGGTTGTAAAGTTCATAAAGAACCTTGCAACTTCAACAATACAGGTTTTATCTGACATAACAACCAAACCGCCTGAGCCAACCATTGCCCCTGCTTTAATTAAGTTGTCATAATCCATCGGAATATCAAGGTGTTCTTCCGTTAAGCAACCGCCTGAAGGCCCGCCGATTTGAACGGCTTTAAATTTTTTGCCTTCTCTCATGCCGCCGCCTATATCAAAAATAATTTGCCTTAAAGTAGTTCCCATCGGAACTTCAATAAGCCCTGTATTATTAACTTCACCCGTTAGAGCAAAGGTTTTTGTTCCTTTAGAAGTTTCCGTTCCCATTTTACTGAACCATTCGGCACCGTTTAGAATGATAACGGGAACGTTTGCTAAAGTTTCAACGTTATTTATAAGGGTGGGGCGACCAAATAAACCCTTATTTGCAGGGAATGGCGGTTTTGGCCTTGGCATGCCGCGTTCGCCTTCAATTGAAGCTATAAGAGCCGTTTCTTCGCCGCAAACAAAAGCGCCTGCGCCTTCTCTTATGTGGATGGTTAAATTAAAGTTCGTTCCCATTATGTTGTTGCCTAAGAAATTTCTTTCTTCGGCATCTTTAATAGCCTTTCTTAAACGCTTGATTGCAAGCGGGTATTCAGCCCTTACATAAATGTAGGCTTCATCTGCGCCAACGGCAAATGCCGCAATTGCAATGCCTTCCAATAATTTATGCGGGTCGCCTTCCATAACGGATCTGTCCATAAAAGCACCGGGGTCGCCTTCATCGCCGTTGCAAACAACATAAGACTTTCCGCCTTTATTATTTGCAGTAAAGCGCCATTTTCTTCCTGTCGGGAACCCGCCGCCGCCACGGCCTCTTAAACCTGATTTTTCAATTGTTTCAATAACTTTATCGGGGTCGTTTTCTTCTAAAACATTATATAATGCTTCATACCCTCTGACTGCAATTGCTTCATCAATTGATTCTGCGTTAATGTTGCCGCAATTTTTAAGAGCGGTTCTTGTTTGTTTAGCGTAAAAATTAATGTGTTCATCATCCATCACGTGGTTATGCGTCATAGGGTCAACGTATAATAATCTTTCAACGGGTTTGCCGCCTTTTATGTGGCTTTCAAAAATTTCATCAACATCAGAAACTTTAACTTTTACATAAGTTACTTTTAATTTTGGAATTGTAACCAAAACGCCTTGTTCGCAAAACCCGTGGCAGCCTGTAGGAACTGCCGTCATTTTGTCTTTTTCGTTTAATATTGCAACATCCACGCCAAGTTCTTTGAATTTTTCAATAACTTGCATTGAACCGTTTGCAACGCAACCTGTTCCTGCACAAACCAAAACCCTTAAACCTTGGCTGTTAATTAATTCTTGTGCTTTCTTTTGCTCATCTTTTATATTTACGTTTAATGCTGTTTTTTCCATTAATTGGCTTCCTCTCTAATTAATGTGTCTATGATGACCTCAATTGCTTCGGGCGTCATTTGAGGATAAACTTTTTCGTTTATCACAACAACCGGAGCCAAGCCGCATGCGCCGAGGCAGCTAACCGTTTCAACGGAAAACAGGCCGTCTTTTGTGGTCATTTTGCCGTTTTCCATAGGCAATTTTGCTTTTATTGCTTCTAAAACAGGCAAAGAACCTCTAACATGGCATGCCGTTCCGTCGCAAACTTTAATTTCATATTTACCTTTAGGTTCAAGGCTAAATTGTGCATAAAAAGTTGCAACGCCAAAAACGGTTGCAGGAGAAAGCCCTTCAATTTTATCGCCAATATAGGTTATGGCATCTTCGGGCAAAAATTTGTAAATTTCCTGTACTTTTTGCAAAATGGTTATGAGATTTGTTTTTTCATAGCCGCAATCATCTAAGATTTTATCAATTTTGGTAAAATCAATAGAGCTTTTTAACTCTGTCATTTTTATTCTAATCCCCACAAACTAACGGGAATATCATAATATAAAGTGAGTTTATAATCAAATAATTTACATATATTGGACGGTAACTTTCTTTAAATATTTATCTTTCAGTGTTTTTGAAATTTTTTTAATAACATCACGCCTGAGTTCAATTTCAATGGGCAAATTCGGGTCATAGTGGGCTGAATTAACCTTTGCACCGACAACAAAATTAATGCAATCGGCCTCCAGCATAAAATCAATTAAATCTTTGGCCGCATCGTTTTTTTCTTCAAAATCATCATCCGATAAATATTCGCAAACCCTTGTTAAAGTTAAAATACCTTCCGTTACAAGGTCTGCACCTTCCATAAAAGAAACCGCAGGAAGGTTTCCGTATGAAGTTTGATTAATATAAATTTCTTTTTTTAATTCTCTTGATAGAATGCTTGCCGTTGTGCCGCCTGCAACGGCTTTTTTGCCTTCAAAATCTTCAAACAGCCTTGCCCATTCAAAATCTTTGTCGCTATTGTATGGGGGGCCTGTATAGATTAAGGCTTTTTTGGGTTTTACCACCTTTAAAACAAGCGCCGATGTATCATCTTGCGGCGTATGGTTTTTAGAAACATATTTTGCAATGTTTGTAATGTGGTGCGCTAAATCATCGGGGTTGAAATCGGGCGTTTTTTCAATATATTCTTTTACAATTCTTTTTAAGCCCTCTCTTGTAATGCCGTCTTTTAATTGTTCGGAAGCAAGCCCCGCTTGTGTTACGCCGTCTGATACAAAAACAAGAACATCATTTTCTTTTAAGGTGAAATTATAAATTTTAAGATGTCTGTCTTTAAAAGTTTTGGAATCTATGATTTCAGGCCTTAATTCAACGATTTTATTGTTTGAATAATAGATAAAATCGGGGTTTCCTTCTTCAATTATGTTAACATTGCCTTCATTGTCCGCTACAACAATTGAAAATGTGGAATAGCTTATTTTTCTGACCTTACAAACAGGCAAAGAATTCATTACAATTTCTGCGGATTTAATTAAATCTGCATTATTTTCGGCAAAACCCATAAGCATAACAGATGTCATTGTAGATAAAATGTTTGCTTTAATGCCGCTTCCAAGCCCGTCCGATAAAACCGCCGTTATTTTATCGGAATCTTTGTATCTTCTGGTTATAATACAATCGCCATAAGCATTTTCATCATTTTTTTTAAGTGAAGATTTACCTATTTTTATAAACATTATTTCTTTTCATCCTCACTTGAATAATCTTCTGCAATTGAACTTAAAAGGGTTTCAACATCTACCATATGTTCTCCCAATAAGCTTGCTATATTTTGAACTGTTTCTATATTTTTGTTTATAACTTCTCTTGCTTTTTTGGCCACTTTTTCTCTGTTTATTTCAGATGTGGTAACATCTGTTATAATGGCGCCTGTCAGGGTATTTTCTTCTATTACAAAAACATTTATATCATATAATTTATCTTTAATTTGATATCTTTCTTTGTGAATTTCCGTATTTTTCATTAAAGCAGTTTCGAACAAAGAATAAAAAGGCAAAATTCTATCCAAAGAAGCGCCCTTCATGCCATCGGGGCGTTTTGAGAAAATATCATACATATCAGGTGCGAACATTTTAATAAAAGCATCGTTTGTTTCCATAATTTCAAGCTTGCTGTTTACCATAACCATGGCAGATGGCATTGTTCTTAAAAGCATGGCTGTTTTTTTCATGGCTAATTTTCTCATATAAGAAACGCACATGGATGGTTCCGCTTTTTTATCCAAAATGGCTGCTGCAAGTTCTCTGCAGGTTGAATAGCCGCAGCCGCCACAGTTCAATTCGTCTTCATCCGAGGTTTTGCCGATTGATTTCATTGCATCGGACATATCGACCAAAGATATTTTTTTATCCGATTTTAAAACAGGCTCATAATTCATTTCAACAACGGTATCCGGAGTTTTTGGAATATCGCTTCTTTTTTTCACTTTAGATAAAATGTTTGAATTAACAATTAAGCCCGATTTTTTCTGCGGCACTGCAGGCCCGTTCACACAGCCCCCTTCGCAAGATAGTGCTTCTAAAAATATTTTGCCTTCAATATTTTCCGCTTTTAAATTTTGCAGAGCCCTTTTTAGGGCAGGCAAAGAGCTTAAACTTATTAAACGAACATCTTTTTTAATTTTATCCATTTTAATTGTTTCGTTCATGCCGCCTTCAATTGGGTATAACGCCCCTTCATGGGCAGGTTTTGGAATAAAAACATCTTCTTTTGTGGGTTCAATTGAATTAATATCAATGCCCAAATCTTTTATCCAATAATTTAATTCGTCATATGTTAAAGAAGCAAAGATTAAATCGGGGTTTCTGTCTGCTTCATTTTTCTTTGCAATGCAAGGGCCTATAAAAACCACTTTTATATCTTCATCTTTATAAAAATCTTTTAAATATTTTGCATGGGTTAAGGCAGGAGATGCAATTTGTGCAATGTATTTGGTGAATTCAGGTTTATAATTTCTGATATAATCCACAACAACGGGGCAACAAGATGAAATTAAAAGCCCTTTTTCCATTTCATTTAAGGTTTTTGTTGTTTCAATAGAAACAGATTCCGCCCCCAAGGCAGTTTCGCTGACACCATAGAACCCCAAGGTTTTTAAAAGAGAAATCATAACAGGCTGAGAATAATCATAAACACCTGCCCAAGAAGGCGCAAGAGAAACTATAACTTTTTTGCCTGAAATTAAAAGAGATTTAACTTTGTCTATATCATATCGAATTCTTTTTGCGCTTGACGGGCAAACCCGAACACAATGGCCGCAAGCAATACATTTATCTTTTATAATTTTTGCCTGAGAATCAATAACTTCAATCGACTTAACAAAACATTCCCTAACGCACTTGTAGCAATCATGGCACTTATTTGAAAGCGTATAGACGGGATAAATTTTTTCTTCCATATCAATCTTCTTATAACAACCTAGCCACTTTCATTTTACATTATTAAGGCGCATTTTACAATTTATTAACTATACTTTTAGTTGATTTTGTAGTAAAATTAATCAAAATGTTTGAAAAATTCACCCAAAAAGCTTTGGATATTGTTGTTAACGCTCAAATTGAAGCGGGAAATTCGGGTGCAGATAAAGTTTATTCCGAACATTTTTTAATTGGCCTTGCAGATTCAATGAAAGGTGTTCAAGCAAGGCTTTTAGGGCTAAATGAAATAAGCATTGATGAATTAAAACAAAAAATAGGCAATAAAATTGAACTTAAAAAAGAACCAAAAAACGGCGAATTTATTCCTTTTTCCGAAAGCGCAAAAGAAATTTTGGAAAAAACCATGGAAATTTCAAAGTTTTATAATAATTCGCTTGTAATTCCCTATTATATCGCCCTTGCAATTTTTAATTCAAAAAATTCAGGCGCTTATCAAATTTTAAAAGAATTTAATTTTGATGAAGAAAAAGCAATTTCAAACATTAAAGGGTTATTGAGCAAGAAAAAGAAAAAGAAACAATTCAAACACCCCGAAGAAGACGACAAAACCCAAAAACAAGATAACTTCTTTAAAAAAGTTGATACAATTTTTACGGAAAATAATTTATCAAAACTTTTAAGTTCCGCTAAAGCAAAATTATCCACATACGGTTATGAAATTTTAGGAACGGAACAAATTATTGAATCTGTTTTAGATGAAGAAACAGAAATAACTAAAATTTTAGCCAAATACGGAATTACAAAAGAATCTTTTGATGAAAAATTAAAAAACTTTTCAAATAGAGAAGAAGAATATGGCGAAAGACAAATTATTTTTACCCCAAACGCCTTTAGAGTTATGTTAAATGCCGTTGAAGCCGCAAAAGAAATGGGAAGCGTTGAAATTAAGCCGGAACATGTTATTATAGGTGTTTTAAAGGCAAAAACAGGCATTGCGTATAAAATTATAAAAGAATTAACCGGCTATAAAACAGATTTTATTGACCAATTAACAAAAGATTTAAACACGGGCGCAAAAACCATGCCGGAAACCCTTGCCATTTTAAGGCTTGCAAAAGCTGAGGCTAAAAATTTAAACAAAACAACAATCGGAACAGAAATGATTTTGCTTGGCATTTTGGCTTATAAAAACGGCGTTGCGGCAGAAGTTTTAGACAAATTGGGAATAACCTTAAAAGATGCAAGGCGTGAAGCCCTTAATTTAATTGGCGATGACGTTGAAGAGGGCGATGAAACCTCAATGAAATATACCAAAAAGGGCAAAAACCTTTTAGAGATTGCCTATGAAGTTGCAAAAAACCACGGCAAAGAAAAAATTATGTCTGAACACATTTTATATGCAATTACAAAACTAACGGATTGCATTGCAATGAAAATTTTGGAAAATTTGGGAACAGACACATTAGAAATTAAACAAGGCATTTTGGTTGAATTAAAAAATATTCAAATTTAATCATCATTTCTTGAAATTTGAATTCTTCTGTTTTCGCCTTCGCCAACACTTTTAGATTGCAGATTGTATGAATCTGCAAGCTCGTGCTGCAATTTTCTTATATTTTGCGGTTGGGGCTCTAATTCAACAGTTTCTGCCCCTTCCATAACTTTTGCAATTGCCGCTTTTGCTTCATCAAGCGCAAGTTCCGTTTCATCTTTATAATTAACCGTAACTTCTTTAAAATCGGGGTTTTCGGCTAAATGCAAAGCGTCTTTTAAAACTTTTTGAATTTGCGACATTGTATTTGTTCGAACAAAATAAACAGGCAGCCTGTATTCATTTGCTATTGATAAAATTTTGCACCCGCCTTTTGCAAAGTTTTTGTGAGCAATAACAATATCTGCATCTTCAACATTCCTTACAATTTCAACATCTATATCAAGCCTTTCTATTATTTTATTTACAATAGACCTTGAAACTGCATAAATATAAACTTTTTTATGGTTTTTAACTTTTTTAATGTATGCTTGCCTGTTAAATGAAAAATTCATCGGGTTTTGGGTGCGGCTATCAAGTTCGTTTACTTTATCAATTGTTTTTTCAAGTTCCGTTTTTGTTGGAATTTTATCGTTATAAACGCCATCTACTTTTCTAATTTCAGGCGTAACGGGCCAGCCCCTTAAAATGCAATCAACAGCTTCTGCCGTGTCTTTATAAACAGCAAGCGTATTTCTGTCTATAATTTCAATTACAATGTCAAATGTGGGTTGTTTTTCCCTTTCTAATACGGTTTTTTGGCAACCTCTGTGTTTTGCTTCCTCGTCACCCAAGGTAACAGAGCTTACGCCACCCACCAAATCTGACATGGCAGGGTTTTTAATTAAGTTATCAAGAGTATTACCGTGGGCTGTTGCAATTAACATAACGCCACGTTCTGCAATTGTTCTTGCAGCAGCAACTTCAAGCTCGGTTCCAATTTCATCTACAACTATAACTTCAGGGGTGTGGTTTTCAACCGCTTCAATCATAATATCTTTTTGAAATTCAGGCTGCGGAACCTGCATTCTTCTTGCTTTTCCTATTGCAGGGTGCGCAACATCGCCATCACCTGCAATTTCATTTGAAGTATCAACAACAACAACTCTTTTGCCAAGTTCATCTGCAACAAGGCGGCTTATTTCTCTTAATTTTGTTGTTTTGCCAACACCGGGGCGCCCCAAGAAAAGAATGCTTTTATTTTGCATAACAAAATCTTTAATGCAAGTTATAGTGCCTGTAATAACACGGCCGATACGGCATGTGAGGCCTATGATTTTACCTTGCCTGTTTCTAATGGCGCTTATTCTATGCAGTGTGCCTGCAATGCCTGAACGGTTATCAGACGTAAATTCGGGGATTTTTGATGTTATATAATCAATGTCATCTGATGTAACGGTGTCTGTTCCTAAATATTCAATCTTTCCGTTCCCAATTCTAACTTCAGGAAGCCTTCCAATATCAAGAACAATTTCAATGGCTTCATCTAAAAGCCCGTCATAGATGTTTCTTTTAATTTTCGGAGGTAAAATTTCAATTAACTTGGTGAGGTCATTTTGAAATTGAACTTCACTCATAAACTTATATATTGCCTTTCAACATGCTATAGCCAAAAAGGGTTTATCTATCTATATTATAAACTTTTTTATTATTGAATACAAGATGTTAAAATGCGCTTAAAGCGCATTTTTATTTAAAGTTATTTTATAAAAAATTGCACCAAAATGTATTAATTTGGTGCAATTTTGTTCTTTTTATTATCATAGCATTGTTTTAGGTTTTGTTCAACGGGTGTTATTTTAGCCCGTTTTTTATTTTATTTTTTTAGGCTTCTTGCTATAGCAATATTTTCCCCAAATAGCTACAAATTAATACATTTTGTTGCGTTTAAATTTAACCGCACATTAAAAGCAATGATATTTTACTCATACCAACAAGCCTTTTAAAATCAT
>ULUL01060015.1_pt1 | contig 33097 bp, 23 predicted proteins | sample 1958481 | NCBI WGS metagenome assembly ULUL01 (sample SAMEA4835759, study PRJEB28245) | human gut metagenome | biome: gut microbiome; material: fecal sample | place: Denmark | collected 2008 | reverse complement strand
TTTAAGCTGTTGTTGGCACTCATCGTATTGGGCTCTTAAGGTATCTGCTTTGTTGGAAGGTTTCGGCTTAGGTGCTGAAGCCGGCGGAGTAGCTTTTTCCGGTTTTGGCTGTGCCGTAATTTTGGGTGCCGTTACTTCAGGCGGGGTTATATCAACATTGAAATTGTCTTTATAGAATTTTTTCAGTTGTTCTTCAATTGACAAGCCCGTGTATTCATCTTTATGAAAAGGTTTTTCTAATTTAGAGTTTTCCGATTTCGCGACCTGCGCGTTAAGCTCTATGTATGAAGAAAAGATTTCCTTAAAGCGCTTAAAAAATCCTGCATTATCGCAGTCGCGATAATATTCTTGCATTAGCGGATGAGTGTTTTCGCGGTTTGTGAAGGCATTTTTAATTTTTTTAATAAGTTCTTCCCAAAGGTTCATATTGCCGTATTCCTCGCGGCAAATGTCTTGGATGACGATTTGTTTCCTGATTTTGCTGTCAAAGTTTAGGTACTTTTTAAAGTTTGATTCAAGCCAGTCATTTATTTCTAATTTTCTATCAGGATTTATTTTGCTGCCTTTTTGCATGTCAACGAAGTAATCCATCTTTTGGTTTACTATTGGGAATTCTTTTTTTCGTATAATACCTTGAATGCCTTCAATTATTTTTTGTTCAGGCATAGCGGCAAAGAAGACATTTTTTCTTGAGTTATCTATTTTTGTAATATACATAGTTAAATCCTCAATTATTCCCACATATCAGACCATTTTTTAAATAAGTCATAGCGCATTTGTTCACCAGCTGAGAATTGCAAGCCTGATTTTTTCAAATCTTCGAGTTTAACCAATTCTTTTAAAACATTTTCCATTCTGGTTTCAACGGCCTTTGACATTTCTTCATTAAGCATACCGTTCTGGTAGCTGTTGATAAGGTCTGTGAATTCTTTGCTTGCTTCATCTAAACCTTCGTTTTCAACTTTGTCATTAACCATGCTGTAGATGGCGCGGAATTTTTCATAACGTTTTGGAGTAATATCTCTGAGGGTTTCATTTTTCGCGTCAAAGAAATATTTATACATAGGCTGAGTCGGGTTTTCAAGATAGTTGTCGAAAGCCGTATTAATCATATGTTTTAATTCGACATTGCTGTATGCGCCTTTCTTTTTTGAAGGGTTTGTAAATTTCAAAAATTTATTCACATCGGGCCAATCTGTCAATTCATAATCAATATTAAGATTAGACAGAGTGCCATTTCGTTGTTTTTCAAGAATAACTTGCTTGGCTTTTTCTGTAAATTTGACTTGGGAATCCAAAATATTTTCAAAATTCGGAAATCTTGCATAAGATTTAATAGTTTCAAGCAGAGTTGAATTCTGTTTGAAATAGTGCTGAATTACAGCCAAAAGATTTGCATCAGCCGCAGGTCTTACAGCAATCGGCATAAATTTACCTTTTCTTTTCATCAAATCCTGGTCTATTAAGTGGGGATAATTTGTTGTAATGAATAGAGTTGAGGCGCTTTTTGTGTTGTTCTGCATGTCCGGCACCTCTGAAATTCTATCTAAAAGCGATTTTAGATACTGAATATTTTTAACATCTTTTTCTCCTGAAAGTGCGAGTATATCAAAGTCATCCGGCTCTAAGTCCGCTGCATATCTTGTTGCTTGATTTTTTCTCATGCACATGTACTTTTCGGCTTCGTCGATAAGAATGATTGTTCTTTTTTTATTGTTGAGGTAATTTTTGCGGGCATCGACCAGAATGTCATTTAGAACTTTCATAAAGTTTTCTTCCGGCGTTGCCATAGGGAATGTTACTATATTTGCTACATTTCTGCATTCTTCTTCAATTCCTCTAAGCATTTCTGTTTTGCCGACGCCGGTTGCACCGTAAAGTACAACGGCATTTGGAAGTGATACGGAAGTGTCTTTTTGTGAGGAAAGCAAAGGCCCGATAAATTTTTGTCTAAGAATTTTCTTAACATCTTCATATCCTGCAATCCGGTCATTTACACTGCCTTTTTTGTTTACAACCTCGTTAACTACATCACCCAAACGTGCACTTGTCAATTCTGCATAGTAAGAATCTCTTTCTCTTTTTAATGAGTCGAGAGTTTCTTTTTTTTGAGCCTGCGTACTGTTGTTGTTGCGTATAAGCGTTTTTAAATTATCTAAATCATCTTCTATTATGCGATATCTGTAGTGGTTGGTATAGTAAGGTTTCATTACCTCATCGAATTTTTCATCTCCGTCAGAGCACCATTTGAAACCCCACCAGTATTTGTCTCTTTCTTTTTGCTTTGCAGCTTCGGCTCTTCTAAGATGGTCTGAGTATTCTGCCTCGTCATTCCAGTTGTTGTAAAAGTTTATTTTTTCTTCTGCTTCTATAATTGATTTTGGCTTTGTGTATGTTGCCAAGGAAGTTTCAAGACTGTCAATTCTCTGGTTAACAATCTCAATTTTCTTAAGTAAAAGATTAGTGTAGTCGCCTGTTTTAATTTTCGATGTTATTCTTGAGGAACTTTCTGATAGATTAAGTTTAGCCATTTGCTGGGAAAGTTTTAGGTCTAAGGTTTCCGGTTTAATAAATTTCTTAACCAAATCAATTTTCGATCCTGCAAAAGAGATATTATCAACAGAGCCGCGCATTTCTTGGGAATTTATGCTGCCGGTTTTGTGGTTTTGAATAAAGCGGTTTTTGGATTTAGTAAGTGAATTTGAAATAATTTGTACCTTCATAATATATTCCTTTCTGTAGTTTTGTAAAGCATGCTTAAATCTCCGTTGTAGTTTTTCTTAAGGAGTTTTGAGAGAGTTCCGATTTGAGGGAATAAATTAAACTTAATTTTTTCATATGGAGAATTTTTAAAAGGGTTGTCGAATGGTGTAATCGTGTTTTTGTCAAGTTTAGCGATAATCCTTTTTGACAAATCGCAGGCGGTTAAATCAAAAAGACATTCCTGGGCATAGTTGCAGATATTTTCTTTCGCGAGACTGCCGTAAATTAATTTGTAACGGTTATTGTTGTTTGGATTGCTCAAAGCGACAAGCTTTTTAACCGTATCATCAACTCCGAATTTATTCAGGAGATTACCTTCGTGGGCAATGTGCGAAAATTCGTGTATAAAAGATTCCAAAAAGAAGTTGGATGTTGTGTTTTTGGTGTGATATTCGTAATCGCTTATTTCGTCAACCATGTGCCAGGGAAATTCTTTATTAAAAATAACTGTCATTGCTGGCATGATATCATTGTTATTTTTGTAGAGCCGGCAGGGCAGAAAGTTTGTTATTCCGTAGCTTACAGCCGTATCATCTGTATGCAGCTCTGTGAGGTTTTTTGCAAAAATATTTCTTGGAAGCTCGATATTTAAATGAAATTTTTTGTTCAAATTATTTACAAGCTCTGTAACCTTGAGCGATGACCAGGCAATAAATTTATTTCCTGCAAAATCAGCATTAATCCCTTGAGTATTCAAGCGATTTTCAATGGAAGATATATTGGTGCGCTTGATTTCAGAGACCATTTGTTTGGTGAGGCCGCCAGTGTATGATAAAGTTTTATTTGGTTTTAAACAGCAATTGTTGATTTTCATTCAACCCCTCGTGTTTTTTTTAATTTAAATATGAACAAAAATTTTTTTGTTATTTTTAAAAAATTATTTACAAAAGTTAAAAATTTGTTGAACTTAAAATAATATGTTCTTATTATAATTTATAAAATGATTTACATTAAAGAAAAAGAAAGTTATTTTGTATGCGTATCTGTCCAGTTGCATCAGCCTATAAACCTCAGCAAAGAGTTAGTTTCAAGGGTAATTCTAATATAACTGCGAACAACATTGATGATTTTATAAAGAACATGAATTTTTCAATGGAAAAGTCGGTAAGTGATTTGCTGGATATTAACAAATCTGCTTACAATGAAAAAATAAACTATCTTCGTGAGCAAAGAAACAAAAATCGTATTGAAGAAGAAGGAAAGATTAATTGGGAAAATCCGCTCGAAATTAAAAAAATCTTCAAAGATGAAGATATATTAAATCGTCTTCTTGAAACTCAAAATGTCGAGACTCCGGGCTTAGTCAATGCTGTTACATCATATGATGAATACGTAAAAGCTGATTTTAAAAAAGGCGCCGATTACTTTGCACAAAATGTAGAAAATGCTTCTTTCAAAAACAATATCTATGTGCCAAAATTGAATATTGAAGAAATTAATTTTAATATAGGCGATAGAGGTGCTGAAAATGTTAAAAAGCTTTATTTGCAATTTAGAGATAACGACACTGTTTTGTTTAACGAATCAATGGATGCAATTTCCAATATATCAAACAATTACTTTACGCATACAGCAAAAAAGCTCAAAGACATTAATGCAATGTATTCAAAAAGTGAAAAATGGATTGAAAGAATTCCTTTAGGGGGTCTTCTTCCTAGGATAGACAGGGTAAGCTCACAACAGGCTGCAATTAAGTTTCTCTATCAGGATTACAAAGATTATTGCAACAAATTTCTCCATAACGGAATTTGTCCTATTGCGCGTGATTACGTTGAAAAAATTAACAAGACCGCAAAGTACATTGATTTAATTATTCCGTATCTTTCGAACAGCGATATCAGTTTTGTTGAAACGGCTTCTGAAAATATGCAAAAAACAGCTTTTCCTTACGTGAAAAAATATCTCAAAATAATGGATTCAATAATTACAAACGGAAGTGATATAGCAAAGTATTACAAGTCTATTAACAAAAGCGGCAACTTTGCATCTGTCATAAAAACTGCCGCTTCTGTATTTTTGGTTGTTTAAAAAAAAAATTAATGACCGCCGGTTGCGACATCAATTATATGGTCAATTATATGCGATGCTTTTTCCAAAAATCCGTCGCAATTTTCCAGACCGCCTGCGTTAACAACAGAAGAAATTTTGTCTGCTGCAATGTCATGTGCATGAGAAATTCCGTCTGCTAAATGGTCTAAGCCGGCATCAGCTTTTGAAGCAACGTTATCAAAAATGTTATACTTAGCATCGAGTTTACCTTCAAAAGTTTGGGATAAGTTAGAAGGCATTTCGCTTGACAGGTCGAAGTGTCCAATGGAATCTAAATCAACATTTTCTAACGCGACTTTGCCATGGCCTTCGGGGTTTCCCCAGAAAGACGGCGGATATTCATAACACGGAATTTTTTTTGCACTTCTTGCCGCATCGTAAAGCTTATTAATGGTACCCTGTGAAATATGCCCGTCTACAGTTATATCATTTGGCTTAAGACATGCTTTTATATAATCAGGCAGACGGTTGTAAGCATCAAGGTTATGTTCAACTGTTACGGTTGACCAATTTTTAGATGTTTGGTCTAAGAAAATATCGTTAAGCTTTTCTCCGGCAGTTTGGTAATATGCTTTAAGATTTGCAACGATCGGCGTGTCAGAAACATTAAATTGTTCAGACTTTTGTGTTTTTTTGAAAATATTTTTTAAAAACTTGAAAATACTTCCCTCACAGACGTTGTTTTCATTAGTTAATAGATTAGTTGCCTTTGCAGAAAATCCGGTGTTGGGTTCGACTTTCGGAAGTATTCTGTTAATTCTGGATAAGGGTTCTGAAATAATTTGAACTTTCATAAAAGCCTCCATTTTTTTAAAATTTTTTTAATATAGATAACATTAACATGCAAATTTAACAACAAATTATTAAGAATTATGTTATAATAATAGAAGAACGGAGTATGTATGATAAATTATGATAATTTGCTTAAGAAAATTCCGAGGGTTAAGAAAATACTTGATGATGGCAGCAACAGTATACTTTATCACTATACAAAGCCCGAAAAACTTCTGTCGATACTTGAATCAGGCACAATAAGATTTTCTAATGCGCTTTATCTTAACGACAAGGAAGAAGTTACATATTCATATAAACTTATTCTAAATTTAATCGATGAAATGCCGAACTTAAACCAGGACTTGTTTAAAAGAATAAAGTCGCATTTCCACACAAAATACACAAACATAATTTCCGGCGCGGACAACTTCGATAACAAATACGAATATTACACAATATCGTTTTCGACAGAAAGCGACAACCTGACCTTGTGGAATAATTATTCAAAAGGTCAGACTTACACGGGCTATAACATTGGTTTCTGTAAAAAAGACATGATATCCGATATGGAAAAAATAGGCTTTAATTCCGTATATGGCAGCGTAATTTACCAGAAAGAAAAGCAAATAACTGTCTTAAAACTAATATTTGAAAAGTGGAACAAACAGTACGAAAAAATATTTTCAGGAGCAAAAACAAAGTCAACTTCAAACAAACTGGCAGACATATTCTTTGAACTGGTGGATATACTATCAGTGATAAGCCTGTTTTTCAAAAACCCTCACTTCAAAGATGAAAAAGAATACAGAATAATATTTATAAACAGTTTTGGTTCAAACTTTGCAAAACAGACAAAGATATGTGAAAAGAACGGACTTTTCATACCATATATAGAATACAGATTTTTAAAAAAGACAGTAAATTCAATAAATATAGGGCCGACGCTTGAGGAGAACATATTTTACACAAGCACTTGCCGAATGCTGTCAAACTTTGGCTATGGCAGCAAAACCGTAAACCGCTCAAAAATTCCGTTAAGATACTAAAAAGAGTTGCAATTTTCTAAAAACTGATATATCATTAATCTCATAAAAACAAAAAGATTATAACATATCAGGGGTTAAGAATGAAATTTTTAAAAAGTAAACGAGGCATTCTATTATTAATTTTAGTGCTTGCAGTTTTATGGGTAAGCGGACACAAATACAACAGTGTCGAAAATGCAAAAATGATAACGCCAAGGTATAATCACTCCTCAATACTTCTTGATAATGGAAATGTACTTTTAATTGGCGGCAGTAATCAAAAAGCAGCTAAATCTGCTGAAATTTATCTTTCAGAAAAGCAACAGTTTAAATCACTTCCTGATACAAATTTTTCACATGCTAAAAGCTTTCTTGTAAAAAAAGCAAATAAAGTTTTTATAATTGACAAAAATCCGATAGAATTCTTTGACGAAAATACAAATCAATTTATAAACTTAAAAGAATGCATTTTTAAACAAGATTGTTCGTTGCCGGAAGCTAAACGAAGATATTTTGAAGTTACAGATTTTTTTAATGACAACGTAATAATCAATGATAAAGAAAAATTATATTTATATAATTTAAGAAAGCTACAGCTTACAGAAATAAAAGGGCTGGGAAATGTTACAAAGCTAACGGCATTGTCTGACAAAGAAATAGTTATATTTAAAACCGCAGCTTCGACCGAAATATCAGTATGTAATATAGAAACTTCAAAATGTAAAAAACCGTTAAAGATATCAAAATTAAATAAGACATTCAAGCCCATACTGCTGGAAAATAGAACAATATACATACTGGATGGCATTAAATCATATATTTATAAAGCTGATGAAAACACAATAGAAGAGTTGGATAAATATTGTGAGTATAAAGCCCTTTACGAAACCGACGCAATCCAATTTAAAAATAAAAACATATTAATAATTCCCGGAAACATAGATGATAAAACTTCATTAAAGGATACATATATTTTTGACAAAGCTACAAAAACCTACACACCTGGAGCGAATTTAAAATATTCTGCAAAATATTCAAGCAAAACGCTTCTAAAAGACGGAAATATTTTAATAACAGGCGGCGAACGTGATATAAACAAATTTAATTTAAAAGAAGTGTTTCTAAATTCTGATATATTACCAAGCAGATGTAGCCAAAAATATCAATAATAGCCACATGTCTAATAGACAAAAAGGAACTAAGTAGTAAAATTGAAAAAATAAAGGGGTTAAGAGTGGAATTTTTGAAGAGTAAACGAGGCATTCTTGTACTAATAATAATTTTAGGAGCAATAATATTTGTAATTAACAAATTATATGAAAGCCGTTATGGCTATATAGTTTTGGGTCCAATAATGAAATGTGAAAAAAGTAATTATGTAAAATTATCTGATGGCCGGGTGTTTTTTGTAGGACACAATATGCATAGAGATGAGTTATTTCGTAGTGACATGTATAGGAGGGTAAATTATAGAGCATGTCCTTCAGAAATATATGATCCAGAAAAAAATACATTTGAAGAAGTAAATTTACCAGAAGATTTCTATTATTTGGATAAAGCTGTATTACTCAAAGATGGAAAACTACTTTTTACTAAAGTGAAAGATTTAAATAATCCATCAGAAATAAGTCCGAAATATCAAATGGAAAAGAAATCAGCAAGTCTTTCTGATTGTGCTGCTCAGTATGGTTCTTTGGCTGTATATAATTTACAAACAAATAAAATAGAAAAATATATGCCAACAAAAATGAATAAATATTTGGATGCAATGAATGCCTCGTCTTATTTAACGATGAAAAATGGAAAAGTTATAAATTATAATCACGAGTGTGGTTATATTGAAATATATGACATAAACAATAATACAAGCGAACTTATAAAAATAAAAAAAGATTATGGCTTTCGTCAAAGACCACGAATATTTCATACTAAGGATAATGATGAAGTAATAATTATAACTTCTACAGAAAATCCTATACTAAAATACAATGATAAAACTAAAACTATCCAAGAGATAGGAAAATTTAATTTATTGAAAAAAGGGGATTGTCCTGTTGGGGTGTGTATTAGTGGTGAGTTCACTAAACTTTTTCGAATAAATGATGATATGTTTTTGGTGGTTGGAGGCACACTGGATCGCCGGCGCAATGCGGAAGCTAATGGTAAGGATGAGTTCTTTGATTATACAAGTAAAAGTATTGTAGAGATATATAATATAAAAACAGAACGCTCTGAAATAATAGAAATGCTTGATGTAAGAGAATCATGGCGATACCACAATTTTATGACAATAGAGAAAATTGATGAAGATAACATTTTGATAGCAAGTGGGGTAAAATCAATATTTCGTCCATTAGGGATTCAGCGTCCACTAAAAACAACTGAAATACTAAATTTAAAAACAAAAAAATTTACAAGAGGACCAAGAATGAAAAGAAAATATGGAAAACATCAGGCGATAAAACTTGATAATGGTGATATCTTAATTTCTAGTGGTTTAACTACACAAATATTTAAAAAATGGAAAGTCTGGAGGTAACATGACAAATAGCCACATGTCTAATAGACAAAAAGGAACTAAGTAGTAAAATTGAAAAATAGGGGTTAAGAATATGTATGCAAATCCAGTGAATTTTGAACATGAATTATTGAGGATATCAATAATAACAGGTACAATAACAGGGATAATAGGGAGTATATTGAGTTTATATACAGGTCGAAAAGCAATAAAAAATTTCCAAAAAGAAAACCCAGAGGAAGAAATAAGATTTATATTTGAGCCAATATTTATGTTGAGATTTCCGTTATTTTTTTTCTATGGAGGATTTATAGGCTATTGTCTATTGCCATTTTTTCTGTATGAAAACGTAGGACGAATAGATATGGTAACTCGTGATAACTTAATTATATACATAATATGGATAATAATAGGCTTTTACCCAATTTTTCTAGTACATTTTCAGCGTATGCTATCAACAAATAAACGATTTGTAAGTGCAACAGTATTTAAATGGCAGAAAGTATATCACAATATTGCATACACAGAAATGGCAAATATAACATATAAAAAAGTTTTATTTTTTAAATTTGTAATAATAGAACCAATAAAAAAAGATGTAACTATATTTGGTTCACATAAAAAGTTAAAAAAAGGCTATGAAATTTTAAAAAACGAATGGTTAAAGAATAGGAGTTAAATATGAGTGAAGAAATTATTTATGAAAAGGAAGTTCATGCAGAAATAATAAGCAATCCAGAGTTTTATATTCCAGAACCTGACCCGGGTGAAATTATGATTGCTGAAATATCAACTTTGCGTGATGTTATATTTGATATAGGCAAATCATTAATTGAAGGTGAAGGTGCGGATATCCGAATGCTTAGAGCAGGTGTTACTGCGGCAGGTTCATTACCTTTTACGGCTATAGATATTATTTTAAGTGCCCCAGAGGAAGGATTGTTACAAGCAACAGTTACAGCTGTAGGGGCTACTGGCGCTTCTATAGCTTTCGGGGTAGCTGTTACTACAGGTTTTGGGGCTGTTGCAGCCACAGGTGCAGGTTTAGTTGTTGTCAGTGTACTATCGGGTGCGGTAAATTATCTAACAGGCAAATTGTTAGATGGAGCTTGGGATTATGTTGAAGATAAAATGCTTGATGCCAAGTACAATGAAGAAACTAAGGACTTAGAACTCAATACAGGTTTTAATGATTTAAAGGATACTAAAAGATTTACAGACTCATTTTATCATTCAAATAAAAGTGAAGGTTTTGCTGATAATATAAAAGTAAAACAAAATAATGGTTCTGGTGATACCACATACGAAATAAAAGACGGTGATACTATATGGGATATTTGTGAAAAATATGGTATGAGTTATGATGATTTGATTGACGCGAATGATTGGTTAGAAGATAGGTTTTCTGATGATAAAGATTTTGCTCTTATTCGTCCCGGCGAAAAATTGAAAATACCTGATGACTTTGTTAAACCAGATGGTAGTGATGATGGTGATGATGATGGTAGCGGTAGTGGTAGTGGTCATGATAATGATGACTTTTTCAATGAATTTAATCCTGATGGTAAAAATGACCGCTGGAGAGATACTTTTGATGGTGCTACCACGGTTGAGCCGATTTATCTTGATCCGCTTCTTGTTGACTTGAACGGTGATGGGATTAAAACTACCGATATTCATAACGGAACTTACTTTGACCACGACAACAACAGTTTTGCTGAAAAAACCGCTTGGGTTAGCAGCGATGACGGCATTTTAGTTTTTGACAAAAACAATGACGGAATTATTAACAACGGTAATGAAGTTTTTGGCGACAACTTTACTAAAGCCGACGGATCAAAAGCTTCATCAGGTTTCGACGCCCTTGCAAGCCTTGATTCCAACAACGACGGAGTTATTAATTCCGGCGATGAAATGTTTAATTCTATTAAAATTTTAAAAGGCGATGGTACGCTTATGACTTTATCCGAAGCCGGAATTACTTCAATTTCTTTGGCCTCCAGCGAAAGCGGCACTGTCGATGAAAACGGCAATACGCAGTTAAGAATAAGTTCTTTCACAAAAGCTGACGGCTCAACCGGTGAAATCGGTGATTATTCATTTGTACGGGATCCGTTTTACTCAGTATCCACTGATGTTGTTGATGTACCCCAAGATATTCAGGCCCTGCCCGATGCCAGCGGTTACGGGTTTGTCCAGTCTTTGAGGCAGGCAATGGCAAAAGACGCTTCCGGTGAATTGAAAGCTCTGGTTCAAAGTTTTATTGCTGAAACAAATCTTACACAAAAAAGAGAAATCTTAACAAATATAATTTACAAATGGGCAGGAACAGACACTCTTGAAGCAGACAGCCGCGGCGGATTTGTTGATGCGCGTGCGCTTAGTGCATTAGAAAAATTCTCGGCAAAAGAATACACCGGTATTCCATCTCAGGGCTCATCAGAGGTTCACAACCCGAACGAGCAGGCCGCTAATATTGTGAATGCTGCTTTCTCTTCTTTCAGAGAAACCGTTTATGCCCAGCTTGCTTCTCAAACTTCTTTAAAATCTTTGTTTGATTTAATTACATTTGAAGTCGATATTGATTCACAAGAATTGTCTTTAAATCTTAACGATGTAACAAATTACATTAAAAACCAGATTTCTCTAGACAAACAGAGTGGAGATAATCTTCTTTCTGACTTTGACAGAGTGTTTAAAAACCTTGGACTTACATCAAACAGCAATTATCAGGAATATTATGATGAATTTGTAAGCCTTGACAGTTCATATAAATCTCTTCTTGACACATCGGATAAGTTTGTAACTTACGGGACTGATGAAAACGATTCGATGACCGGAAGCGCAATTGATGAAGCATTTTTCGGCGGAAGCGGCGATGATACAATATATTCAAGACAAGGAAATGATATAGTATATGGCGGCGATGGCGATGACTACATTGACACTTGTGAAGGCGATGACATAGTTTATGGTGGCAACGGAAATGATACTATCCTTGGCGGTGAAGGTAACGATTTGTTATACGGAGAAGACGGCGATGATAATATTCAAACCGGCGGCGGCCATGATACTGTATACGGCGGAGCCGGAAACGATACAATATTTGCGGTTTCAGGAACAGGATACCTGAACGGTGGCGAAGGAAATGATATTATAACAGTCGGTTCGCGCGGAAACTTTACAATTGAAGGCGGTCGTGGCGATGATATTTTAACCGGCGCAACAGAAAATTATATTCCAAATGAAACAAACTTTATTTATAACTTGGGCGATGGAAACGATACAATTTATGCCAATGTAAACATTGAAAATATTATTTTTGGTGAAGGAATTACGTTAGAAAACACAAGATTTCAGGCACTTCCGAATGAAGATATTGTTATAACTTTTGCCAACTGCGAGGGGAGCATAACAATAAAAGAAGGTGTAAGAAAATTTAACGACAGAGACAGCGTAGTTTTTGCAGACGGCACAAAAATTAGCGGACAAGAACTTGAGAATTATTTTGCAATATACGGTACAGAAGGCGATGATGTGATAGAGGGTACCGGCGAAAGTGAAACAATATATGGACTTGGCGGTGATGATACAATTTCCAGCGGCCCGGGCAATGACACGATTTACGGCGGCGACGGAAATGATACAATAGACGGATATGGCGGCAACAATTACATAGACGGCGGCGCGGGAAATGATACTATATACGCAGGCGGAACAGGCCAGTCAACAATAATAGGCGGTCTTGGCGATGACATATTGCACGCGCATTCCGGCAATTCCAGAGGCAATATAACAACATTTATTTACAACTTAGGCGATGGAAACGACGTTATTATCCCGTATGTAAATGAATGCATTCTTAGTTTAGGCGAAGGTATAACAAGAGAAAACATCCGGTTTGAAGCCCAAAATAGTGCTGATGTGAAGATAAGTTTTGAAAACGCTGAAGGCAGTATAACATTACAAAACTGGCTGAACAGACAAGAAGATTTAAGCAAAATAATTTTGTCAGACGGATCAATGGTATCGTTCAGCGACATTGTTAATAACTTGCAAATACACGGAAGCGAAGCCGATGACACAATTGAAGGCACATCAAGAAATGAAAAGATTTACGGATACGGCGGCAATGATATTATAAATGCCGGCGGCGGAGATGATACAATATACGGTGGAGCTGGAAACGATACAATAACTTCATCAGGTGGGTCAAATGTAATATACGGTGATGAAGGCAATGATACAATTTCAATTGACGGACGAGGCACTTCAACAATTACAGGCGGGGCCGGCGACGATGAAATTTATGGGTATAATGACGATTACAGTGTAACAAATTATGTTTATAACCTTGGCGACGGCAGCGATACTATTTACAACAGAGGCGGCACTACTGTTTTGAATTTAGGTGAAGGTATTACAAAAGATAATATCAGATTTACAGAGTCAGGCAATGATGTTTTAATTACGTTTGTAGATCAGCCCGGAAGCATTACGGTTAAAGATGGTATGGAGTATTCAATGTTTACTAATATAAATTTTGCCGACGGAACTTCATACAGCAAAGACGAAATCATGAGTAGAACAGCTTTATACGGTACAGAAGGAAACGATGTTATAAATGCTTCAAACCGCACTCAAGTAATTTATGGACTTGGCGGGGACGATATTATAAACGGCCGATGGGGCGATAATACTATTTACGGCGGCAACGGAAATGATACAATAAACGGTGTGGACGGAAGCAATTACCTTGACGGCGGGGCTGGCAATGATACTATTTATGCAGGCGAAGACGGCCAGTCAATTTTAATAGGTGGTCTTGGCGACGACATTCTGCATGGTCAAAGCCGTAATACTTACGGAAGTTCTCAAACTACTTATATATACAATTCCGGCGACGGTAATGATACGATTTTCAACGGTTGTAATCAGCACTTATGTTTTGGTGAAGGAATTAGTAAAGATAACATAGTATTTTCTGCTGAAGACAAGACGTTAAAAATAACTTTCACTGACAGAGAAGGCAGTATTACGATTAATGAAGGAATGTATTCCTGGAATGCATTTATAGAGTTTTCATTTGCAGACGGAACTTCATACACCGGACTTGAAGCAATTGATCTTGCAAATCAAAGTACTGTATCTGACAGTCAGGTTAATCAAATTATTCAAGACATGACAGCTTATTCAAACAGCAATGACATCCAGATTTCAAATATCCAAACACAACAAAATAACACCGATTTATTGACATTAGTTGCACCAGGAATAAATAGCTAGATTTTCTAAGGGATTAGTTCTTATACTAATCCCTATTTTAAGTTATCATGAAATTTACAAGATTAATTTTAATATTTGTATTTATTTTTTTAATTCAAATAAAAGTAAATGCTGTTACATTGACTTATGAAGAAGTTCAGGATTCAGCTTTTAAGAATTCATTTGACTTAAAGATAGCTGCCTTGGAGATTAACATTAGCAAGTCGCAGCTAAAAGCCGCCAGAGCTGATCGATATCCGACTCTTTCCCTGCAATTTAACACGGAATACAACAGGGATTTAACCGATGGAAGAAGCACATACGCATATGCCGGAAATACAATGATTACGCCATACACGCAATTTAGAGACATGCTTTATATGACATTATCGTATAATCTTTTTGACTTTGGCGTAACAGGTAAAAAAATCCATATTGCAAAGCAGGAAGTTGAGCAAAAAAAATTTCATACAATATTCAGTTAAGAGATTTGAAATTAAAAATACTTGATTTATATACAAAAGCCCAGCAGTTTAATAATGAAATTCAAACAAAATCAGAAATACTTAGACTTTATGAAACTATGTTTAATAACAAAGAAAGAATGTTTAAAGCCGGCATAAATGACAAATTATCCGTAATGGATGAGGCTGTTAAAATTGCCAAGACAAAGTCTGATGTTGAAAATTCCAAAATAGAATTAAAAAATATCCTCAAAGATTTGTCTTACTACACATCGCAGGATTACGAAACATCGGACTTAAAAATAAAAAATATAGACGAAAGAAATGAAAAAAATATTGTACCGGTAAGTTATGATAATGTGTTTCTTTCAAACGTTGAAAAGCAGCAGTATACCTATGATTTTGACCCATACGCCGCGTTGGAAGCAGAGTATTACGATATTGAAATTGATAAAAAACAAACAGAACTTACTATTTTAAAACGCCAGCTTTACCCGTCTTTCAGATTTTATACAGGTTATTCCTTGTACGGACAGAACCCTAATCAATACTACAGTGCAATGCAAGATATAGGACAGCGGAGTTTTTTGGTAGGAATTTCAAGTACATATGTATTTTTTGACGGATTTAAAAATCGTGCCAACAGAGAAAAAACAGCTTTTGAAATTGAAAAATTAAAACTTGAAAAAGAAAAGCGTCTTGCGGATTTGAAGAAAGAATACGACAAGAGTTTTCAAACCTTTGAGGCATACAGTGAAGAGTTAAATATTAAAAAAGATCTTCTCAACACCGTAAAAGATAAACTCAGCGCGGTTGACAGGTTAACGGCAAACAAACTTGCTGATAATAATGAGCTTTTAGCGGTTAAAGCGGAACTTTTAACACAAGAATACGAGCTTGAACAGAATATAATAAACATTTCATCGAAAATCGAAGAGATGAAAATAATTACAGGAATGGATATATAAATGCAAACAGGATTAATTACATTAGATTTAGTCTCAAAGATTAACGGCGTTAATATTGATATGCGTGCAGTCATTAGAGAATACGGGCTTAGCGATAAAGAGATTACAAAAGAAGAACTAATTTTGATTGCAAAAAACGCGGGGTTTAAAGCAAAAATCAAAAGAATTAATCTGGAATCATCTGAAAAATATCCTTACCCGGCAATATTTATATCTAAGAAAGGGATTTATAATGTAATATTAAAAGTGAATTTTGAGGACAAAAAGGCGCTGATTTTCACCCCCGGTGATAAGACTGCTCAAGAAATAACATTTGTGCAATTTTCTGAAATGAGTGCCGGCGAGATAATTTTTTTGTCGCCTAAACTTTTGAATGAAAGTGTTAAATTTGGTTTCAAATGGTTTTATAAAGAGATAATGAAATATAAAAGGATTATAGCGGAGGTAATGTTAGGTTCATTTGTAGTGCAGCTTTTCGGACTTATAACCCCTCTTTTCACCCAGGTAATCCTTGATAAAGTTATTGTACACAGAAGCATGTCTACACTTGACGTACTTGGAATTGCTTTTATAGCTGTTGCGATTTTTGAATTTCTTTTAAACCTGACGCGGAATTATATTTTCATCCATACCGCGAACAAAATTGACGCAAAACTTGGTGCGAAATTATTCAAACATCTATTTCATCTGCCTTTCGTGTATTTTGAGACGAGAAAAGTCGGTAATATTATTGCGCGGGTGAGGGAGTTGGATCAAATTAGAGAATTTATAACAAACAAATCCGTTTCGGTAATTATAGATTTATTTTTTTCGACGGTATTTTTGATTGTAATGTTTGTTTATAGCAGAATTTTAACATTTGTAGTGCTTTTTGTAGTTTCGCTTATTGCGATTTTGTATGTTGTCTTCACCCCGGAACTCAGGGCAAGGCTGGAAAGTAAGTTTCAAATGGGGGCTCAGTCAAATTCCTATCTTGTAGAAGCCGTAACAGGTGTACAGACTGTTAAATCACTTTCAATCGAAGGTATGATGCAGAAAAAATGGAATGATTACCTCGGTAAATATGTGAAAGCGGGTTTTAACCTGTCTATTATGAGTAATTTTGCCGGCTCGCTGTCGAACTTACTTCAAAAAGGAATGACAATAGCGATATTGTGGATTGGGGTAACCCTGGTTATAAAAAATAAGCTTACAATCGGACAGTTGATAGCGTTTCAAATGTTTGCAAACCAGTTTAGCGCTCCGGTTATGCGGCTTGTAAATTTGTGGAATGAATTTCAGCAGGTATTGCTGGGAGTTGACCGGCTTGGTGATATTTTGAATAATCCGGTAGAGGTTACATCTGATAAAGCAATAACTTTACCTAAGATAAATGGATTTGTGCGAGTTGAAAACCTTTCTTTCAAATACACTCCAAACAGTCCTGTTGTACTAGATAAAATTAATTTGAATGTTAATGCCGGCCAAAGCGTAGGCCTTGTAGGGCGAAGCGGCTCAGGCAAAAGTACTATAACAAAATTAATACAAAAACTTTACCTCCCGCTGGAAGGGACAATTTATATTGACGAAGTTGATATAAGGCAGATGAACCCTATTTGGCTTCGAAATAATATAGGAGTTGTTTTGCAAGAGAACTACCTTTTTTCCGGAACAATACGGGAGAATATTTCAATGCCACGTCCTGATGCGCCGGTGGAAATGATTATAGAAGCTGCACAAATTTCCGGAGCGCACTCATTTATTTCAGAAATGCCGCAAGGCTATGACACTGTCGTGGGAGAACGCGGCTCAACACTTTCAGGCGGCCAGAGACAGAGGATTGCTATTGCGCGTGCTTTGATTACAAATCCCAAAATAATAATTTTTGATGAAGCTACTTCAGCGCTTGACACTGAATCAGAAAATATTATTATGAACAATCTCGACAAAATAAAACGCGGCAGAACAATGTTTATAATTGCTCACCGGCTTTCTACAGTAAAAAATTGCGATATTATAGCGGCCATGGACAGAGGCAGAATAATCGAAATCGGCACGCATGATGAACTTATTAATCGTAAGGGATATTACTATTCTCTTTACACACAGCAAGGAGTTTTAAGATAATGAAATTAAAATTTTTTGACAAATTAAATGATGACAGCCATGAATTTCTTCCGCTGCTTTCAGAAATTGAAGAAACACCAATTAATCCTGCTGGTCGCACGACTTTTTGGATAATAGTATGTTTAATATTTTTTACGATACTATGGTTATTTTTTGCGCAAGTAGATATTGTCGTTACAGCAAGAGGCAAGATTATTCCCGATGGCGAAATTAAGATTATTCAGCCGCTTGAGACTGGGGTTATAAAAGATATTTTGGTTAAGGAAGGAGATTATGTCAGAAAAGGCCAGACACTTATTGAAATAGATTCATCTTTGACCAAACCCGAGCTTGAGGCTTTGGAAAAGAACTTGAAGCAGATAAAAACAATGGCAGAACGGCTTGACGCCGCAGCTGGTGAGTCCTTCTTTGAAACGGCCTCTCCTACACAAAAAAAACTTTATCAATCAGAACTCAGTGATTTACAAAATCAATTAAACATAAAAAATCAGGAAATTTCGCAAATTGCCTCACAAATAAATTCTGCAAAATCAGAAAAAGAAAATTATCAAAAACTTTTAAATCTTAACCTTGATAAAGAGCGAAGAATGCTTGAAGTTTCAGACATTATAGCCTCAAACGAACTTGACAGGGTAAGAAGCGAAAATATGAATTATCGAACAAATATTTCCACCCTAAATCAAAAAATAAATGAACTTATGCACCGACAAAAGCAGGTTGCTGATGAAAAGAATTATATAAAATCGAACTTCAAAACACAGCACTTAAACCAGTTATCAGATGTTGAATTAAAGGAAACATCGCTTGAATCCGATATTGAAAAAATAAAATTCCGCGACAGAAGACAAAGCATAACATCTCCGGTTGACGGTTATGTAAATACACTTTTAGTCCACACAATCGGCGGGGTTGTAACACCTGCAAAAGAAATTATTTCGATTGTTCCGGTAAACACTCCGCTGTGTGCAAAGGTTTCTGTTTTGAACAAAGACATCGGATTTGTTAAAGAAAAAATGCCCGTACAAATAAAAATAGATACATTTGATTTCCAAAAATACGGAATGATTGAAGGCGTTGTTAAAAAGGTTTCAAAAGACAGTGTAGAAGACAAAAATCAAGGGCTTGTATATGATGTTTTCATAACCCCGGTTAGTAAAACGCTCATTGTAGACGGTAAAGAACAGAGTATTACAACAGGCATGAGCTTGTCTGCTGAAATTAAAACAGGTAAACGCCGTATTATTGAATTCTTCATTTACCCTATCATAAAGTATTGGTCTGAAGCTGTTACGATTAAGTAATTTTTCTTACTTGCACTGCAAAACAATTCACAGTATTATGAATTCATGCAGCATATTCATATCAAAAAAGAAGTTCATAATGGTAAAAATATTTTTGTTGTACCAGCGTTGACGTTTAAAAAGAATAACAATACAGTTAAACAGCAAATTCCGCATCCACTTGGCACAGACGCTATTGAGTTTGAAACCCTTGAAGATGCGATAAAAGCAATTGAACTTTCCGGCTTTCCATATATTCTCCCTGACGGCGAAAATCGGTGTACTGTCCAAGAGTTCAAGCCTGCTGATGCAAATTTAGACGCGCAAGTCGAGGCTGCTCTTTTAAATTGCGTAAAAGATGGTAATACCGCGGTTTGCGCCAGTGCGATTTCTTCTTTAGGTGAAATGAAAAACAAAGATTATCTTCCGATTTTTGTTGATAAAATGGGTGAAGACAATGAATTAATCCGCGGTAATGCGATTGAAGCTTTGGTGAATTTTGGTGCGGGAGCGGCTGAAATTACTGCAAAATCTTTGGCTGATGAAAATTGGGTTCGCCGCAAATCCGCAATTACGGTCATTGAAAGGTTAGTACAGACAACGTCTGTCAATCCTGAGATGTTTTTATACAATATTCTCAAACTTTTCAACGATCCGAATAACATTGTTAAATGCGCTGCGATTTCAGCGGTTGGAAAATTATACAAAGCCGCACGTTCAAAATAAAGTCTGCAAAATTATCTCAAAGCGGCTTGCGCGTAAAGTTCCTGACGTTTTTTAATAACGGTTGGATTTGTGAGGTAGTCGTCGTATTTGTTGCGCATATTAATGTATCCGCGCGGAGTTACTTCTATAATTCTGTCCGCAACCGTCTGTATAAGCCTGTAGTCTTGAGATGTAAACAATACAGTGCCCGGATAATCAATCAAAGCATTGTTTAAAGCCGTAATTGCTTCCAAATCAAGGTGGTTTGTAGGCTCGTCAAAAATCATTACATTAGAGGCTTCAATCATCATTTTTGCAAACAAACATCTGACCTTTTCGCCGCCGGAAAGAACTTTAACTTTTTTATCGGCTTCTTCTCCGGTGAAAAGCATTCTGCCGAGAAACCCGCGAAGATAATTCACATGCTGATCAAGCGAAAACTGCGCAAGCCATTGCATAATTGTCATATCGTTATCAAAATAATAGTTGTTATCCATCGGGAAATATGAGCGTGTAGCTGTTACGCCCCATTTGTATTCACCCTCATCAGGGGCTGTTTTGTCGTTAAGGATTTCGAATAAAGTTGTCAAAATCAGCGGGTCTTTCGCTAGAAACGCAACTTTTTCGCCCTGATAAACTTCAAAAGATAAACTTTTAATTAATTGTTCATCGTCTATTGATTTGTTCAAATTTTTGACAGTCAAAACATCTCTTCCGGGTATTTTTGAATAGGTAAAGCGAATTCTTGGATACTGCCTGGACGACGGTTTAATTTCTTCAAGCGAAAGTTTTTCAAGCATGTTTTTACGCGAAGTTGCCTGTTTTGCCTTAGAAGCATTTGCACTGAAACGCGCGATGAAAGCTTTTAATTCTTCCATTTTTTCTTCAGTTTTCTTATTTTGTTCTTCTTTTTGTTTTTGGATTAACTGGCTTGCCTGCGACCAGAAAGTGTAGTTTCCGGTGTAAAGCTGAATATTTTTGTAATCAATGTCGGCGATGTGCGTACAAACATTGTCAAGGAATTTTCTGTCGTGAGAAACCACTATGACAGTATTTTGGAAATTTATTAAGAATTCCTCCAGCCACGCGATTGTGTTTAAATCAAGGTGGTTTGTAGGTTCGTCGAGAAGCAGGATGTCAGGATTGCCAAAAAGCGCTTGAGCCAAAAGCACACGCACTTTTTCACTTCCGGAAAGCTCTTTCATTAAAGAATAATGCATTTCATCTGCAATTCCCAGCTCGCTCAAAAGCGTTGCGGCCATAGATTCTGCCTGCCATCCGTCCAGCTCTGCAAATTCTGTTTCAAGGTGTGCGACTTTGAGACCGTCTTCATCGTTAAAATCAGGTTTTGCATAGAGAGCGTCGCGTTCTTTCATAATGTCATAAAGCTTTTTATGCCCCATGATTACCGTGTCAATTACGGGATAGTCGTCGAATTCAAAATGGTTTTGCTTAAGAACAGCAATGCGCTGACCTTTTGCAATATGAACTTCTCCTGAAGTCGGCTCAATGTCGCCGGAGAGTACTTTTAAAAAAGTCGATTTGCCTGACCCGTTCGCCCCGATAAGCCCGTAACAGCTTCCCGGAGAGAATTTTATACTTACATTTTCAAAAAGGGTTTGCGAGCCAAATCTTACGGTTAATTTTTCTGTTGTTATCATTGTTTTTCCTAATGTTTAAAAATATTTCAGCTATAATAGATATTATAATATAAATATTTTTCATTGCCTGTTTAAGCGATGTAAATTTTCATAAATTTTCATATAAATCATGTTGATAAAAGGAAAATTTATGAAAGTAACCCCTATAAAATCTTTAAATACACACAACTTTTACCCCAAAACAAAAGTGAACACAAATCCTGAAACTCCTATGAGAGAATTTTTTGCTGGCTGGTAAAGTTACAGTATCTATTGCTGCTATACCTTTTGTGATTGCATTATGGATTGACAGAATTCTGTCAAAGAAAATGTAAAGAAATTTTAACTAAAATTGGCGGTCGTAGAGTGTTCATTTGGCTATAGTTTTGGAAAATATTCAGTATAACACCGGAAATAACATTTATAGACACATGGGTAATTGAACTTATGCATATCTTTGATAAAATAATTACGCTATGAAATGGCATACTTTGATTTTTATAACCTTAACGTGGGCATTGCCTGTGTTAGGTGCTGGTTCGCATAAATATTACGAAAAAGACTACCAGCACGCATGGTGCAGCGCGAATTCCGGCCAGGCAGAAGTGATACTTGCTGACAAAGCCCGTGTGGACTGTGTTACAAAAACCCATGCTGTTGAATTCGACTTTGCGAAAAAATGGGGCGAAAGTATCGGACAAGCGCTTTATTATTCGGCAATGACAGGTAAAAAAGCAGGCGTTGTCCTTATTATGGAAAACGGAGAAAAAGATAACAAATATCTTGAAAGACTTATGAAAGTCGCTGACCTTCACGGAATTACAGTTTGGGTTATGACAGATGCGGATATGCTAAATCCGAATTGCAAAATTTTTAATAAGATTCATTAAATTTCTGTTTTGCTTAAAAATTTATTGATGATAAGATGTTGCTATGGCAGATACATTTGAGGAATTAATAGCACAAATAAAAGACCGTCTTGATATAGTCGAAGTAGTCTCAGAGCAGGTTATTTTGAAAAAGCAGGGTGCTCATTACTGGGGGCTTTGTCCGTTTCACAAAGAGAAGACCCCTTCATTTTCCGTAAACCCCAGGCTTGGTATTTACAAATGCTTTAGCTGCGGAGCCGGCGGTGATGCACTAAGATTTATTCAACAAACAAAGAACCTTGATTTTTATCCGATGATTTTGGATTTGGCCGCGAAGTTTAACCTTGAAGTGCCCAAAAAATACCAAAAATCTGACAACCGCCCTCTTAAAGACCAGATGATGAAGGCAACTAAATTTGCTGCTGAATTCTACACGGACTTGCTGCTTAACCACAGAAGCGAAGAAATCCGAAAAGCAAATGAATATTTGAATTCACGCGGAATTACAAAGGATATTATAAAGAAATATTCACTCGGAATTGCCCCGAAACATTTCACTACGCTTTATGATATTTTGAAAAAAGATTATCCGGATGATGTTTTGGAAAAAGCCGGCCTGACACTTCTTGGCCGCGACAACAAGTACATTGACCGCTTCAGAAACCGCGTAATTATACCGATTCAAAACGAAAGCGGAGATTACGTTGCCTTTGGAGCGCGCGCAATTGAAAAAGACCAAACGCCAAAATATTTGAACTCGTCTGATTCTTTAATTTATAATAAAAGTAAAATCCTCTACGGCTTGTACACAGCGCGCGAGGCAATAAAGGAAAATGACGGCGTAATTCTTATGGAAGGTTATTTTGATGTAATTTCTGCGCAGGCCCACGGAATAGAAAACGCCGTAGCAGCTTGCGGAACCGCCCTGACGCCTGATCACGTCAAACTTCTTTCGCGCTATACAAAGTCAAGACGGATTTATCTTTCATTTGACACCGACAGCGCCGGGCAAAATGCTACAAGCAGAGGGGCTGAAATTATCAAAGAAGCTTTCACAGGCCTTGGCAATATAAAACAGTTTGACGAAAGCTACATCTCAACCTCAGACGACAAGTATTCCTGCGAAATCCGCGTTATCTCCCCGCCCGAAGGCAAAGACCCCGATGAATTCATCCGAACAATCGGTGCCGAAAGTTTCAAAAAAATTATCGAAAATGCCCCGCTCTTAATTGATTATCAGATTAACAATCTCTTGAAAGACAAAGGCAAAATCAAAACTCCGCTCGAAAAAACAAGGTTTGTAAAAACTTTAATCCCTGTGTTAAAGGAGATTAACAACGAAATTATCCGCGAAGAATATATAAAAATGGTTGCGACAGCGCTCAGCATTGATGAAAAAGCTTTAGCCCTGGAAGTCAAGCGCGCCAAAGCTTCTGCCCCTATCAGCGATGAGGAAGTTACTACAGGAATTAAAAAAATTGTAACAAAAAATGTATCAATTTTAGAAAAAGCGCAAAAAAATTTATTGAGTGTTTTTTTTGTAACCGACAGCGGATTTACATTTGCCCAAATCAACGAAATGATAGGCGATACAGAGTTTTCTAACGAAACGTTAATAAATGTAAAATCTACAATTGACAAATTAACATGTACCGTAAATAATGTAAAGGAATTGATTGAAAATCTCTATACTGTTTACATTGAAAACTCAGAAATACAAGAGGTTTTGGCCGAACTTGTTACACTTTCCGAAACCTTCAGCAATCTCCAGCCAAAAGATTTTCAAACAGTTATTCAAGAAAACAAAAATAAGATAATCTGTTGCCATAAGGAAAAAGAAAAAGAAAAATTACGAAATTTATATAAAAATGCTGCCGACGATGATACAGAAGCCCTGAAAATTCAAATGCAGCTTAGAGATAAGATAAATAAAAGATTAAAGATTGAAATCGGAGAAAATTAATGACGAAAAAAAGACAAAACAGCTCCTCAATTGTCAGCATATTAGAAGAAGATAACCTCAATATCCCTGAACTTGATGAGGAAACCGGCCTTGATCATGAAAATGACGGCGTAAATTATATGAATGTCGATATTTCAACCGATAATATCGAAGATATCGTAACTGCTAAAATCGAAAGCAAAATGAACCTTGATGATATTTACATGATGAATTCTCACTCAGAAGAACATCAAAGCGATTTTGAACTCCCGAAAGGCGTTGCCGTTGATGATCCGGTAAGATTGTATCTCAGAGAAATCGGCAGAATTAAACTTCTTTCTGCTAACGAAGAAATCGAACTTGCAAGAAAAATTCTTGAAGGCGGCACACCAGGTGCAATCGCTAAAAGAAAACTCGTTCAGGCAAACTTGCGTTTAGTCGTTTCAATTGCAAAAAAATACGTCGGCCGCGGAATGCTCTTTTTAGATTTAATTCAAGAAGGTAACCTTGGGCTTATTCGTGCGGCTGAAAAGTTTGACCACGAACGCGGTTTTAAATTTTCAACTTACGCAACATGGTGGATTAGACAGGCTATCACAAGAGCAATCGCTGATCAGGCCCGCACAATCCGTATTCCTGTCCATATGGTTGAAACAATTAACAAACTTAAAAAAGTTACGCGCAGACTCGCTCAAGAACTTTCTAGAAAACCAACCGAAGATGAACTTGCTATTGAAATGAACGTTTCTATCCCGAAACTTCGCGAAATTATCAAAATAGCGCAAGAACCCCTTTCTCTTGAAACCCCGATTGGTAAAGAAGAAGATTCACGCCTGGGCGACTTCATTGAAGATAAAGAAGCTGATGCACCTATAAAAACCGTTGCATCAGAACTTTTGAGAGAAGATCTTGCAGAAGTCCTCTGCACACTTTCTCCGCGCGAACGTGATGTATTAAGACTTCGTTTTGGCATGGACGACGGCCGCCAAAGAACATTGGAAGAAGTAGGACAGCTTTTCGGCGTAACCCGTGAACGCATTAGACAAATCGAAGCTAAAGCGCTAAGAAAACTTCGCCATCCAAACAGAAGCAAAAGACTTAGAGAATACGTTGAATCATAAATTAAAAAAACTCCCGCCCCAATGGGAGTTTTTTATATTATCCGGGCCTTGCAAAAAACTTTGAAAAAGAGTATTGTAATCATGTATGAGTCTTGATATACTTTCACAATACCTTGATTTTCTCGAAATTGAAAAGGGTCTTTCGCAAAATACGATTGACGCATACAGACGTGATTTGAGCGATTTTATTGAATTTACATACAGCAAAGGCGCCGAGAATTTATCACAAATCACGCGCGGGCATTTGAATTCGTATATCCTGAGGCTTCATGAAAAAAAGTACACACCGACAAGTGTTATGCGAAAAATTGCGAGTTTGAGAGGGTTTTTCAAATGGCTTTGCGCAAATGAAATAATTGACAAAAACCCTGCCCTGACACTTGAACAGCCAAAACTTCCCAAAAAGCTCCCAAAAGTTATGACTGTAGAAGAAATCAACGCAATTCTTTCACAAAACCTTTCAAAAGATGAGCAGGTTATTGTTGAACTTTTGTACGGATGCGGTTTGCGGGTTTCGGAGCTTACCAACCTGAAATTAACAGACATTGATCTTGGCGCAAAGTACCTTCAGTGCACGGGCAAAGGCTCAAAAGAAAGAATTGTTCCGCTTGGCTCAAAAGCTGTAAAAGCTGTTAAAAATTATCTGCCTGAGCGCGAATTCAATTTGCAAAAATTCAACAAAACTTCAAAAATTTTGCTTGTTTCTTCTGAAGGCAGAGAAATTACACGCCAAGATGTCTATAATTTTATAAGAAAGCAGGGTGAAAAAATTCATAAGACAATTTCGCCTCACACTTTAAGGCACAGCTTTGCAACGCATTTGCTGGAAAACGGCGCTGATTTGCGTGTCGTGCAGGAACTTTTGGGACACAGCGACGTTTCAACAACACAGCTTTACACTCACATTAGCAAAAAACGTTTAAAAGAAGTTTACTTTGCAATCAATGGCTGAGCGTGGTAGTATTTTTCTATGCTAAACCTATTTGTTACAGGGACAGGGAAAGGAAAAAATTTAGTTACAGCGGGTCTTGCGATAACAATGCAAAGCCTCGGTTATGCAACGGGTGTTTACGTGCCGGTGCAGTGCGGTGCTGTCGTAAAAAACGGGTTTATACATTCGCCGGATTTAGTTTTTATAAAAAACATGGATGAGAATATCAAAACATATTGCAGTTATTTATTCAAAAGCCATGACCTGCCTTTAATATCCGCCGCGGCTGAGGGGCAGAAGATAGATAAAGATGTTATATACGAAGACTTCAACAGCATTAATGACAAATTTGAATGCCTTTTGACTAACGGAACAAACGGAATTGCTACACCTTTAGGAGTGGATTTTTTGGAGATAGATTTGGTTAAAACTTTAAATTTGCCTCTGCTTTTGACAATATCACCTTCGGTTTCTGCTGTGAGCGATATTCTAATAATGATAAACCACGCGGTTGTAAAAAATGTCGAAATGCGAGGTGTAATTATTAACAACTGCCCGCTTAAGACAGACAACGAAAATATAAAAAATCTTCCAAAATTAATTGAAAAATACACAGATACAAGAATTCTCGGGGTGCTTCCGGCGATTGAAAACCCGGCTTACATATCAGCAGGCGATTTAATCTCGCACGTACTTGCAGGGGTTAATCTGGAAAGCATTTTCAATATTAGAATAGCAAAACTTCACGGGTAATAAGGTGGAAGGGTTTTGTACTTGCCGTCTTAAAATCGTCATAATGCGTTGTTTGCCCCCAGCGCCTTTGCTCAGTTTTGGACTTTAAATCCTAATTCCTAAAAAGCGCTCACCACCAAGATAGCCCCAGAGTACAAGAGCAGATTTCGTCTGCCCCTTTACTTTTTCGGCAATGTGAAGATAAATTTTACATATTTGTTTGGTTCGCTTTCCGCTTTAATTTTCCCGCCGTGAGCGTCGATAATTCTCTTGGCGATGTACAACCCTAAGCCTGATGAGGCCTTTTTGCTTGCTTGTGCGTAAGTTACGTATTTCAAAAATATTTCGTCGGGGTTTTTTAGAACAAAGCCGGTGCCGAAATTCACTATTGAGAAAATAAACTCTTTTGAAGTTTCTTTCAAATCTATTATAACCCGTGATTTTCTGATGCCGTGCTCCACTGTGTTAATCAAAAGGTTGTGGATAACCCGCTTGATTTCAATTTCGTCAAAACTGCAAACCGAATTTTTTACACTGCAATTGAAAACATATTTTAATTCTTTGTCTTCAAAAAGGTATTGAGTTTCCTCAATACAGCCGATGATTACATCCTTTAAGGAGTTTGGGTATTTATTTAATTTCAGGTTTTCGCTTTCGCACTTGTATTTTTGTAAGAGATTTTCGACTAAATTTTTCATGTACTTTGCTGCGCTCAATATGTCTGTAATAATTTCTGTCTGCATTCCGTCAAGGTTTTTGGAATAACTTTTTCTCAAAAGTTCTAATGCTGAGATTTCAGCGTAAATCGGCGTTTTCAAATCGTGCGTAACCATAGCAAGAAAAGTTTCTTTCTTATCGTTAAGTGCATCTTGAAGGCACTTGGTTTTCAAAACGCTGTGGATTTGAGAGCGGACAACGTTAACATCAAATGGCTTTTCGATATAAGCGCAAGAGCCTATATTGTAACCGGTGATTTTGTTGTCAGCGTCCGATAATGCTGAAATAAACATTATCGGCGCATTTGCATTCAGCTTTGACTTTTTAATAATAGAAGCAAGCTCAAAACCGGACATTTCCGGCATCATTATGTCTAATAAAAACAGGTCAAACTTTTCTATCTCAACAGCTTTGCTTGCTTCAATGGGTTTAATAAAGGTTGAGATTTTTAAATCGAGAGCAGAAAGGGTTTCGACAAGCAGATCGATGTTCATTTGATTGTCGTCAACCACTGCTACTTTCAATCCTTTCAGGCTTCCGTACTGCTGCGGCAGAACCACAGAGGATGCATTTTGTTTCTTAAAATAATTATTGATAAGTTTGACATCTACGGGGTAAGGAATGACATCTTTTACACCGCAGGAATTTGCGGCGATGATGTCTTTTCTTGATATTACAGGCGAAGTCAGCCAGATATCAAGATTTGGAAATTTTTTTACATATTTCTTTGCAAGATATAAATCTTTGAAATCAGTTTTTGCTATACAGAGCTGCTTTTTGGATAAACCTGACGCATCTTCAAGTTCTTTTAAACTGTTAACAAACACTACAGCGTCTTTATTAATTTTATCCAAAAGCTCTTTCATATATAAATCATATATAACCCAACAGGCGCATACAATTAGTCTGTCGGGCGATTTTTAAGAATTATTTTTGTGTTGCGTTTGTAAGGAAAGCCTTTAATAAGAGAATATTTTCTTCCTTTGTACAAGACTACATAGTATGTGTTTCTGCGGAGTTCGTTTAAGTCTTTTGTTTTGACAATAACTCTGTAGTTTTCGTGCTTCAAAAGCTCTTTTAGAACATCGTAATCCTTTTCGATATTGAAATTCACCTTGCCGCCGTAATAGTAAAGAAGCGAATATCTTCTTGAAAATCCGAAAGTTGCAAGCGGTTTTTGTTCGGCCTTAACAGATGCGGCTATTCTCATCAAATCGTTTTGGCCGAAACGGTAGTCAATATTAAAGAACATTTTTGTCCCGAACGCTGAAAGTATTGCGATGAAAAGAACATAGCTTGCAAAAACTCCTGCATATTTTTTCTTGACTGCAAATACCGCGCTTGCAGCACCGAACATAAATACAAGAATTATACAAAACCATTTTGCGTTTAAAATATCGTTGTACAGACTTTCCGGCAGAAAATACTGAGTGAAAAGCCCGCCTATTGAAGCGATTAAACAAATTCCGCTTAGAATATAAACTGAAATGTTTATGGCTTTTTCGCAAACACCCTTTTGTATGTAATCTTTCCAAGCAAAGCCCAAAATGCATGCCGCAGGCACATATATCGGCAGTATGTATGTTATTAATTTCGTGCTTGACGCTGAGAAAAACAACATTATAAACAAAAACGCTATTGAATTGAATAAAAGGAATTTCCCACTGTTGTCAAGGTTTTCAAATGAAATTTTCTTTAAGTGTTTAATTCTGCAAATTACGGCAGCGATTGCTGAGAATATCCACGGCAAAAATCCCCACAAAAACGTCAATATATAAAAGTAAAACGGCTGTTTACGCCCGATTTCATTTGAGTTTATAAATCTTTCCAGGTGGTGCTTTACGATGTATTCGTTGAAAAACAGCGGGTCATGGATTTTGAACATCGCGGCATGCCAAGGTACTGTGATTAAAAAGAACAGCAAAAAGCCGACAACAAAATATTGCGGCCGAAAAATTTCTTTAAATTTTCTTTGTGATATTGATACGAAAAATATTGTTCCAAACGGTACGACAAATCCGGGAATGCCCTTTGCCATCACAGCAAGCCCCGAAAATATGTAAAACAGCCACCAAAAATATTTTTTGTTTTCCTCTTTGCAGAAGAAAGTTAAAAAACCGAACATTAAAGAAAATGCTATGCAGGTTGATACAACAATATCAAGGATTGCAAATTTTGAAAGAATTACGAATTCAAAAGATGTCGCCAAAATCAGCGATGAGATTACGCCGTAACTTTTTGAAACAAGTCTTCTTCCAGTAAAATAAACCAGAAAAGCCGTAAGCATTCCATAAAGCGCAACAGGAAAACGTGCACTGAATTCATTTATTTTCCCGAATACTGCAAAAGAAAGGCACTCGCCCCAAAAATATAAAGGCGGTTTTTCAAAGAAATAATCCCCGTTAAGATAAAGAGTTAAAAAGTCTTTGCTGTTAAACATATCCCGCGACATTGCAACATATCGCGTCTCATCAACATCCATCAGCGCATAATTTCCGATATTGTGAAAAAATATAAAATAGAAAATTATCCCTAAACCCAAAACGGTTAGCCATTCGTGGTGTTTTTTTGCAAAATCAATTATCTTATCCATAATCTCTCCTAATCCTAAGAAATTATATCATAAAATAAAGGGACAGAAATTTTTCTGTCCCGCAGATAGTTATATATTAACATCAAGTAAATGTATATTTATATAGAATAGCGTATGCACTAAAATGGAAGTGTGCATAGAGAGATTTACTTAATAAAGACTTTATATACAGGCATGCAGTTAATATTTAAAGGCATACCATGGTTTTTTAAAAAGTTTTGTAACATAATTATAACCTTGTTATGTCTTTTTCGAATATGATTTAACCCTCAAAACTTCTGCACTCCAAAAAGATAAACTTCCTACAGAAGTAAAATGATAATAACAAAGAAAAAAAAATTTTGCAAGTATATATAAGTCCCAAATAAATCTGAGCAATTGACAAACGTAATAAAACGAGTTATACTATAAATGTAGTAGGTTTTTAATTAAGGATAAGGATTTATATTGAACTTATAATTTCAATTGATTTGTCAATTAGAACGGGTTACGTTGCCGTCTAAATGACGTATTGTGTTTAAAATTTAACATAGTACAATATTTTAAGTAATGTTAATTTCTCGTTATTTTATAACAATAAATTATCATTATGGGTTTTAGAAAATTAAAGCAGTGCGTAGTGTAAATGGAAAACAGTAAGAAGGTAAAAACTAAAGAAAATGCTGTCGAAAAAGTCGACAAAGCTTTAAATTCTAACCCTTTGAAAAAGAGGGCGACAAACCCTATTGCCGGAAAATCACCCATTAAAAACACCCCAGCCCCAAAAGCCCAAGAGCCGCTTAAAACCGACAGTGATATTATCGCTCGTATCAATAATTTTAACACACAAAAAACAAATAACAGACTTTACAGCGGTTATTTGAGCAATACGATTTCTCCAAAAGCAGTCAATTTTGTAGAATTAATTGAGACTCTCAACGGCGCTTTGTGCGGCACAAATAACGTTAATGATTTGTTTTCTTCAATTCATGGAGTCTTTTGCGAAAAACTTAATTCACTCTACACTGCTTTCGGACTATTGCACGAAAAATCCAACTGCTTAAATCTTAAACTTTTTAACTCACACGGAAGTACATATTCATCAAAAATTTTCCTCTCAGATGACGCAAACCCTGCTGTTGAAAGCTTCAAAACTTCATCTGTAATTTCTAAAAATGATAACAAATTTTTAAACATTCCATATCTGCAAAACTCATCATCTTTGATTTTGCCGCTGATTGCCGTTGACAAGTCAATAGGCGTCTTAATTCTCGGGCTGAATAATGATGATGTAAATACAGGTTTCTTTTCATTTATTGCGAATTACTGCGCGATGTTTGTAAACAACATCAACTTGATGGAAAAGGCAAACAAGTATGATAATACCGACAATTTAACCAATCTCTATAATCACCGCGGAATTCAAGAGATTTTGACCGCGGAACTTCAGCGGGCAAAAGATAACAAAACAAAACTTTCCATAATAATGATGGACGTTAATAACATCACGAAAATTAACCGCGAACTCGGCCATGCAAAAGGCGATGAAATTATAAAACTTCTTGCTGATAAAATACGCCAAAACATTAGAAACAACGATAAAGCAGGCAGATACGGCGGCGATGAAATAGCAATTGTTTTGCCTAACACAAACACTGCTGACGCAAAATACCTTGCAGAATATATAACGTATACACTTTCGTGCTGTTTTGTCGATGATGTTGGGCCGGTGAAGGTTTCGGTTGGAATTTCAACATACCCTGACTGTACCGAAGATAAAGAGAAACTGCTTGTCTTGGCTGAACAAGCAATGTATATTTCGCAGGCCAAGGGTTACAAAGAAGGGATGTCGGCCATCATCTCAACATCAGATTTCAACTTCTGGGATGATGAAGCGCTTAATTCGTTTGCTGAAGTCCTTGCCAAACGCCACGCGCAAATGGGTATAAACTTTGAAGAAGAACTTGTCCATAAATTCAATAACGAACAAATCGTTTCACAAAATCACCTTATGGAAATGGTAACATCTCTTGCAGGCGCGATTGACGCGAAAGATCCATATACAAAAGGCCACTCAACATCTGTTTCAAGATATTCCGAGGCTCTTGCCCGCGCGATTAACCTTCCAGAAGACGAAGTTCAGCGCATAAAACTCGGTGCGCTTCTGCACGATGTCGGCAAAATCGGCATACCTGAAAATGTTTTGAAAAAGCCTTCTCATCTTTCAGATGACGAATGGGAAATTATGAAGCAGCACCCTGTAATTGGAGCAGAAAAAGTGCTTGCGCCAAACGAAGCCTTGAGAGACTTAATTCCTATGGTCAAATACCACCACGAACACTATGATGGAACCGGTTATCCGGAAAAATTGAAGGGTGAAGAAATTCCGCTTTCAGCGCGAATAGTTTCAGTAGCAGACGCCTACCACGCCTTAATCTCAGACCGCCCATACCGCAAGGGTTTGGGAGTAGAAAAAGCATGTGAAATTCTGAAAATGGGCGCCGGAACCCAATGGGACAGCGACTTAGTAAGACAATTCATAACAATTGCCCCCTCACTCTCAACAATTATATAAGGGCTTGAAAAATTAATAAAAAAGGGGTATAATATAGTTAAAAAGTTAAAGAGTTAATAAGTTTAAAAGGAGGCAAAAGGC
>ULUL01045169.1_pt1 | contig 33318 bp, 22 predicted proteins | sample 1958481 | NCBI WGS metagenome assembly ULUL01 (sample SAMEA4835759, study PRJEB28245) | human gut metagenome | biome: gut microbiome; material: fecal sample | place: Denmark | collected 2008 | reverse complement strand
CTTATATTGGCAATCCTGCTTCATGCAGTGTTGGATGCCGTTTCCGTAATCGCTGCCGGAAGCGGAATGTCACTGATTTTGGTAGAAGTATTGATCTACCTTATGGCGGCAGGCATTGCAGGGATTGCTGTAAAGGTTTGGCGTACACAGAAATAGCAGAAATAGTAGAAATAGTAGAAGGGGCTGTCTTGGACAGTCTCTTTTGCTTTGCAATTCTTTTGCGAAAAAGTAAAAATAGATATTGACAAATTCATATGTTATGATAATATAAACATATGAACAATGATTCATATGAAAAACAAAACAAACATATATTAAGAAAAACAAAGTATGGAGGAGCAATACAATGAAAAAGACTTACAAGATTGAAGTAGACTGTGCAGCATGTGCATTAAAGATGGAGGATGCAGCCAAGAAGGTTGATGGCGTTGCCAATGCAACCGTAAGTTTCATGACCCAGAAGATGAACGTAGAGTTCAATGAGGGCGCAGATGTAAAAGAAACCATGGATAAGGTAGTAAAGGCCTGCAAGAAGGTGGAATCCGACTGCGAGATTTATCTGTAAAAACAGGGATATGAAATGAAATTTCGGTCGGTTATTTTCGGGCGAGAGGAAAATGATTAAGAGGGGAAGCAACATGACGAAGAAACAGAAAAAGGTGTTGTATCGGATCATCGTATCACTGGTACTTTTGATCATCATAGGCTTCCTTCCGGTGGAAGGATGGCTGCAGGCAGTCTTGTACCTGATCCCTTATCTGGTGATCGGATACGATATTCTGAAAAAAGCATTCCTGGGTATTATCCATGGGGAAGTGTTTGACGAGAATTTCCTGATGGCAGTGGCTACCATCGGAGCCATGCTTTTGGGAGACTACCAAGAAGGCAGCGCGGTTATGCTCTTTTACCAGATCGGCGAGCTCTTCCAGAGTGTAGCTGTAGGGAAAAGCAGAAAAAATATTACAGCCCTTATGGATATCCGCCCCGATTATGCAAATATCGAAAAAGAGGATGGACAGTTAGATCAGGTAGATCCTGATGAAGTGGCAGTGGGAACGATCATTGTGGTACAGCCAGGTGAAAAGGTGCCTATCGACGGTGTGGTCATGGAAGGAAGCTCTTCCTTAAATACCAGCGCCTTAACCGGTGAAAGCCTTCCAAGAGAGGTAAAGGAAGGGGACGAGGTGATCAGCGGCTGTGTCAACCAGGCAGGCCTGTTAAAGATCCGCACCACTAAGGAATTTGGGGAATCTACTGTTTCCAAGATCTTGGATCTGGTGGAAAATTCCAGCATGAAAAAGTCCAAGGCGGAGAACTTTATCACCAAGTTTGCAAGGTATTACACACCTGCAGTATGCTACAGTGCTCTGGCTCTTGCCATTATCCCTCCTGTAGTATGCCTGATCGCAGGTATCAGTCCTGAGTGGAGCAAGTGGATCATCAGAGCCTTGACCTTCCTTGTTATCAGCTGCCCCTGCGCACTGGTTATTTCCATTCCTCTTAGCTTCTTCGGCGGTATCGGCGGCGCCTCCTCCAGAGGTATCCTGGTAAAAGGCTCCAATTATCTGGAAGCGCTGGCAAATACCAAGTATGTGGTATTTGATAAGACAGGTACCCTGACAAAGGGTGTATTCGAGGTAACGCAGATCAAGGCTTCTGAAGCCTTCAAGACACTGGCAGCTGACGAAGGAAAGGATGCCAGGGATGCAGAGACAAAGGCAGAGGAAAAGCTCCTTGCCTATGCAGCTTATGCAGAGAGCTATTCCAACCATCCCATCAGCAAGAGCTTAAAGGAAGCTTATGGGGAGGAGATCGATCACACTAAGGTCAGCGATGTGGAGGAAATCAGCGGACATGGCGTCAGCGCTCTTGTGGAAGGCCATAAGGTGGCGGCAGGTAATGCCAAGCTGATGAATACCCTTCATTTACAGTATGAAGAGCCTGCAAAGGTAGGAACCGTGGTATATGTGGCGGTGGATGACGCCTATGCAGGTTATATCCTGATCTCTGATGTGGTAAAGGACGGCGCTGCGGATGCTATTAAGGGTCTGAAAAAGGAAGGCATCAAAAAGACTGTGATGCTTACCGGAGACGCAAAGAAGGTTGCAGATTATGTGGCTGCCCAGCTTGGAGTGGATGAGGTAAGAAGTGAGCTTCTGCCTGCAGACAAGGTGGAGCAGGTGGAACAGCTGCTTGCTTCCAAGGAAAAGAAAGAGGTTCTGGCCTTTGTGGGAGATGGCATCAATGACGCTCCTGTGCTTTCCAGAGCAGATATCGGTATTGCTATGGGCGCTATGGGCTCCGATGCAGCCATTGAGGCTGCAGATGTGGTTCTGATGGATGACGATCCCAGAAAGATCGCGCTGGCAATGAAGATTTCCAGAAAGTGCCTGCGCATTGTACATGAAAATATCGTATTTGCCCTGGCAGTCAAGGCTGTGTGCCTGATCCTGTCCGCCATTGGTATTGCCAATATGTGGGTAGCTATTTTCGCAGATGTAGGAGTCATGGTGATCGCAGTATTGAATGCCGTAAGATGCCTGACTGTCAGCGAAAAGTAAGAGCAGCAGGAAGAAAAACGTTACAGTTTGCTCTGCGCCATTCGCAAAGCTTTCTGACGAAGGCTTTACCGCCACTCCAAAAAGAGAGTGCTTCAAAGTTGTTTTTTGTGAAAGCCTTTTAAAAGAGAAAGAATGTTTCCTTTGAAAAAGAATAGCAGAATCGGATGAGTAAAAAGCAGGAAGAAATCTAGTTTTCTTCCTGCTTTTTGTCTATAATCCACAGTAGATGGATAACAAGGAAATAACTCGAAAAAGGTATATTTTGAAGAGATATAATTTGAAAAATGTATAGTTTGAGAAGATACAACTTATAAAGAGGCTTCACACAGTTCCCACAGGAATGTTTGAGGAAACTGTAAAAAGTGATACAGTTTACAAAGATGTTTCACACAGTTCTCACAGGAATGCATGAGGAACTGTAAAAAATGATACAGGAAAGAAACGAGGTAGGAAAGATGGAGCATAAAATTGCATTGTTAGGCTTTGGCGGCATGGCAGGCTGGCATTTTAAACAGATCAAGACCATAGAGAATATCGAGGTGGCAGGTATCTGGGATATTAAGGAAGAAAGAAGGCAGGCAGCAAGAGAGCTTGGAGCGCATGTTTATGAGAGCTTTGAGGATCTTTTGGCAGATCCCCAGACAGATCTGGTGCTTCTGGCAGTTCCCAATGATGTGCACAAGCCTGCAGCGATCGCAGCCATGGAAGCGGGGAAGAACGTGATCAGTGAGAAGCCTGTGACCTTAAACTCTGAGGATCTGCAGGAAATGATCGACGCATCCAAGCGCACAGGACGTTTCCTCACCGTACATCAGAACAGAAGATGGGATGAGGATTTCCTTACAGTCAAGAAGATTTTGGAGGAAGGAAAGTTAGGAGAGCCGTTCCGTATTGAATCCAGAGTCCATGGCTCCAGAGGTATTCCCGGAGACTGGAGACAGGAGCCGGAGCATGGAGGCGGCATGATCCTGGACTGGGGTGTGCATCTTCTGGATCAGATTTTACAGCTGTATCCGGATACTAAATTAAACAGCGTGTATGCATCCATCACTAATGTGACCAATCAGCTTGTGGATGATGGCTTTACTTCTGAGCTGGTATTTGAAAATGGCGTGAGAGTACTTGTGGAGGTAGGCACCAGCAACTTTATCTCCCTTCCCAGATGGTATGTGCTTGGAACCAACGGTACCGCAGTCATCGAGGACTGGAGCCTGAATGGAAAAATCGTGAGAGCAAGCGGCGTGGACGAAGGAGATGTGGTTCCCGTGATCACAGCAGCAGGTCTGACCAAGACTATGGCGCCAAGAAGAGAGGACAGCATCTTCACAGAGCCTTTACCCGAGGTGCACAGCGATGTGCGTGACTTCTATCGAAACGTGATGGCAGTTCTGGAAGGCAGAGAAGAAAGCAAGATCAAGCTGGCGGAGGTGATGCGCGTGATGAAGCTTATGGAAGCCATTAATGCATCTGCCGCCACCGGACAGGCTATTGAATTTGAAAAATAGGACTGCATATAAGGGTAACTGCAATGTAAAATAAAGTTTACAATAGGTAGAAGAAAAGCTGTACTATAATTCTCGAAAAGGGAATGTAGTACAGCTTTTTTGTATTTTTGTTTCAGTTTATGGAGGGAAAATCAGTTCTTATACAGATGAGGATAAAGTGGCGAAGAGGAGAAACATGGATAGTAAGGCATGGAAGAAAAGGCTGCCTCATAAAATAAAGATAATTGTATGAAAAAAGGGGATATAAAAGGCGGATGGAATGCAGGGATGAGATTCTTTCGGAGGATTATAGGGAAGTGATCATAGATTATCCGGTATGGGAGAAAGGAGAGGGGGAGAAGCTCTGTAGCCTGGATGTAGGAAGCCGGTTCCATATTCTTTATGTAAAGAGGGAAGGACTGCCGCCCATCCTAAGCAATGCCAGCGAATACCAGAATGTGCCGAAGGTATATGGACTGATGAGGGATGAACTGAACACAACACAACAAAACAGCTTTGACCCAGGGAGTCTGATTGCCAGTGGAATTACGCAGCTTCAGGGGGAGCCTCTGAATTTGACTGGGAGAGGCGTGGCGATAGCCATTATTGATACAGGCATTAATTATACGCTGCCCCAGTTTCGGGATGAAGAGGGTAAGAGCCGCATCCTTGCTATCTGGGATCAGACGATACAGGGGAGAGAAGCATTGAAAGATGAAGAAGGCAGTCGGGTAACACGGGATATGTCTTTGGATGAAGAAGGGTTGGGAAGAGAGGAACAGAATGGAGAAGGGGAAGAAAACGAGGAACGAAGAGAGCAGGAAAGTCTGAAAAGTGGAGTAGCAGGCAATGAGCAGAAAATACAAAAAGATAGCGACTTCCTGAGATATCCTTATGGGACAGTATATACCAGGGAGCAGATCAATGAGGCTCTAAGCCTTAAAAATCCCTACGAGCTGGTACCTACCAGGGATGAGGACGGTCATGGTACCTCCTTAGCGGCAGTGGCGGCAGGAAGCAGTTTAAGGGGCGGCAGTTTATTTTTAGGAGCTGCCCCGCAAGCAGAGCTTGTAATAGTGAAACTAAAGCCTTGCAAAAGATTCTGGCGGGAATATTACCTGCTTTCCGACAGGGCAGCGGCCTATCTGGAAACAGACATTATGGCTGCGGCAGCCTTTGTGGATTCATTTGCCATACAGTTTCGCAGGCCCCTTGTGATCTGTATCGGCCTGGGAAGCAGTCTGGGAGATCATGACGGAAATGCAGCTCTGTCCTTATTGTTAAATGAGATAGCGGTGAAAAGAAGCAGGGCAGTGGTGGTATGCGGTGGAAACGAAGGAGATGCGGCACACCATTATAGCGCCTCTTTTGCAAGGCAGTTACAGTATCCGGCATATGTAGAGCATGGAGCGTACACAGCGTATGGGCAGCAGGCACAATCCACAGAGGATGCGCAATACGGACAGCAGGCACAGGGGGAAGCTAGGGAGGTGGAGGTACGGGTGGCAGAAAATCACAGGGGCTTTGTGATGGAATGCTGGGGACAGATACCGGATCTGTTTAACATATCCATCAAATCCCCGGGCGGGGAAACTATTCTCCCGGTACGGATCCGCATTGACCAGAGCTTTACCTACCGCTTTGTCTATGAAAGAACGGAGGTGACAATCAGCAGTATCCTGGTGGAGCCTGTTTCCGGGGAAGAGCTGATCGTATTTCGGATCAAGGATCCCACGCCGGGTATCTGGTCTTTCCGGGTGATGCCTATGGGTGGGGGCACAAAGGGAAGCTTTCATATGTGGCTTCCCATTACGGAGTTTTTGTCTGCGCCTGCCTATTTTCTGGAGCCGGATCCTTATACCACATTGACAGAGCCTTCCATGGCAGCCAACTGCCTGGGGATTACCGCCTATAATGATACAAATAACAGCCTGTATGTCCGTGCCGGGAGAGGCTATTCTAAGAATGGCCGGATCCGGCCTGAGCTGGCAGCGCCGGGAGTGAATGTGAGCACCCCCTTTGGCAGGGAAACAGGGAGCAGCATGGGGGCTGCTATCACAGCGGGAGCTGCAGCACAGTTCTTCCAATGGGCAGTGGTAGAGGGGAATAACAAAGTGGTGGAGAGCAGGGAGCTTAAGAATTTCCTGATCAGAGGCGCAGACAGAAAGTCAGAACTAAGTTACCCTAACAGAAGCTGGGGGTATGGGACACTGAATCTGGAAGGTACTTTTGAGGCATTGGCGGATGCATAGGAGCAGTTCCTTACAAGTTATGAGTGAACAGAAATGGAAATATGAACAAAAAGGAACATGCGAACAGATTGAATCACCGTAAGATAGCAATAAAAAAGGCTTTTTTTCTTGGATGCACAGGAAAAAGGCCTTTTTTATTCGTCAAAATGGATATGGAAAATAGAGAAAAATACAAAACAGTAGGCAAAATGACATGCTAAAAAGGTTAAAAAATGGATAAATGGTCATTTCTGCGCAATATTGTAATAAATGTGAATAGACTGTGAACAAAAAATGTACGATAATATGACCATAGATTTGCAAAACGTGTACAAAGTCGACAAATACACAAGGTACATTAAGTAAAGCAAACAGTGAAAGGTCACAAGACCTAAAGGAGGATTAATTTATGAAGAAGAATTATCTTCAGAAAGTGCTCGCTGTTGGTATGATCGGTGCTATGGCAGCCGGAACATTGAGCGCATGTGGAAATTCCGGTTCAGGTGACGCATCCAGCACACCTGCATCTACTGCATCTACTACAGAGAGCAAGGCAGAGGCTTCCAGCCAGGCAGCTACCAGTGAGGAAGCAACAGAGAGCGGTGCAACCGGTATCGATAGCTGGGAAGCATTTACTGACAACGTAACCCTGAAGGTTCCTGTATATGACAGAGGAGCTGAAGGTGTTCCTGATGTAACCAACAACTATTGGACCAACTGGGTACAGGAGAACTTCGGTGACAAGTACAACATCACTGTTGAGTATGTTCCTATTACCCGTTCTGATGTTATGACAGACTACGCTCTGTTAGCATCTTCCAACACACTGCCTACCATTCTGATGGAGTATGACTATCCCAAGACCTCTCAGTGGGCTAACGATGGATATCTGACCACCTTCGATATGGATGAGTTTGCAAAGGTTGCTCCTACCTACTATCAGAGAATGGTAGATGAGAATCAGTTAGATTATTCCGTGATGAACGGTGAGACCTATTTCGCGCTTGGTTCCAGACCTTTTTACAATATTCTGTTCAAGTGGCAGACTTTTGTTCGTATGGACTGGTTAAAAGAAGTTGGTTATGACCATGTTCCTACCACCAGAGAAGAGTATCTGGACGCTATGCAGAAGATCATGGATGCAGGCATCTGTGAGCATCCCGGCGGAGGCACAAAGCTTTCCGGAGCCGGTCAGGATCTGAACCACGCCTTCAGAACCATCCCTCAGGACGAGGAAGAGTGGGCTATGTACGGCGACTACAACATCGTTGCACTTGGATCTGAAGCAAACAAGCTTCTTGTAAAGAATGCAAATGAAGAGTATAACCTTGGAATTACCAATCCTGAGTACTATATCACCGATGCCGAGACTGCAAAGGCTAACTTTGTAAACGGCAAGCAGTATTCTTATGCTATGTATATCCACCAGAGTGCTGATATCTTAAAGTCTCTGTGGGAGAATGATCCCGATGCTGAGCTGGCTATCGTTCCTGCAAATGCATGTTACGGTGTAAATCCTGCATGGCGTTCTGATAACCCGTTTGGTATGATCGTTGGTTTCTCTTCCACAGCTACTGAGGATGAGATCAAGGCTGCTTGGATGTACATGGAGTGGTTAAGCCAGGAGGATAACCTCTTCACATTCCAGTGGGGTATCGAAGGTGAGAACTATACTCTGAATGAGGAAGGACTTCCTGTATCTGTAACCGGTTATGAAGGTGAGTATAAGCAGGGCTACAGCTACAACGCTGACTACTACTGCATCGTTAGCGCTTCCAGAAACGCTGGTACTATCGAGCAGATGATCGCTGGTGATGTTCCTCAGGGTCTGAAGCAGAGTGAAGAGCTGACCCAGGAAGTTATCGACTACTACTATGACAGAGTAGAGCTGGCTAAGCAGGGTATGGCACTGGTTGACTGTATGTTTGGTACTGTAATTGAGTCTGAAGGTGAGTACAGAGATACTCTGGTTTCCCTGTATGTTGAGTTAAGAGACCAGCTGACAATGTGCAAGCCTGACGAGTTCGAGGCTAAGTATGAGGAAGCTACCAAGACCTACAATGAGGCAGGTTATGCTGAGATCACTGCTGAAAGATTGCAGGCTCTGAAGGATGGCAAGACCACAAGACTGAAATAAGACGAAAGCCTTATCAGAAGAATTTGTAAAAACAAAATAAAAGTGGTCCTTAATGAAAGTTATGGACCGCTGAAATAAAGAAGCTCCGCCGGGTGATACCTGGCGGAGCTTTTTGTATGCGATACTTATGGTATGCCATGTTTGTTTATGGCATGCCATGCTTGTTTATGGTATGCCATGCTTATTTTATGTTGTGCGTATTTTGGGGTTGAGAAACCCCGGGAAAGCTGTTATGATGGAACGAGCTGACAAGAAATACGGTTAATCAGTCTGGCTTAGTCTGCGAAGCTCTTTCTCGGCTTTATTGCGGATGCGCAGCTGGGTGAAGAAGGTTTTCAGGATGGCGCTGCAGTCCTCCTCCAGGATTCCTCTGGTGACAATGGCCTGGTGGTTAAATTGAGGCATTTCCAGGATATTTAAGATGGAGCCGCCGCAGCCTGCTTTGGGATTCATGCAGCCCATGACTACCTGGGGGATCCGGGCCTGGATGATGGCTCCGGCGCACATCTGGCAGGGCTCTAAGGTGACATAGAGGGTACACTCCTCCAGCCGCCAGTCGCCAATCTTTTTGCTGGCTTTATTGATGGCGGTGATCTCAGCATGGGCAAGGGTATTCTTGTCTGTGTTTCGGCGGTTATAGCCACGGCCTATGATTTTTCCTTCATGAACGATCACACAGCCGATGGGAACCTCACCCAGGGCAAGCGCCTTTTTTGCCTGCTTGAGCGCTTCCTTCATGTACTTTTCATGGATAGGGGTGATCCCTGCAGAAACCTTTGGCACCATGATTAACCTCCGAATAAAGAATTTATATAATATGCAGACCATTATAGAGAAAAAGGTAAGAATTGTAAAGTGGCAGAGTCCGGGAAAGCGCTGAAAGCGCGGTGTGAACTGTAACGATGGACTCGCAGTGGCTACAAATTACAATGAAAGAGTAAAGATTAGGTAAGAGAAAGGAAACGGACAGATGAAGCGTAAGTTGATAGGGGACAGGGCATTTTATAAGATGGTATTGACGGTGGCAGTGCCTATCATGGTCCAGAATGGGATTACCAATTTTGTGGGACTTCTGGACAATATCATGGTGGGAAGAATCGGTACGGAGCAGATGTCGGGGATTGCTATCGTAAACCAGCTGCTCACGGTGTTTAATATTGCCATTTTTGGTGCCATTTCCGGAGCTGGAATTTTCGGAGCCCAGTTCTTTGGCTGTAAGGATCAGAAGGGAGTCAGGCATACCTTTCGATTTAAGCTTTATATCTGTCTGGCATTATTGATCATTGGCTGCCTCATTTTTGGATTTTTCGGAGAAGATCTCATTCTTCTGTATCTGCATGGAGAAGGAAATGAAAAGGCGCTTGTGGATGCTTTAGGTTACGGAAAAGAATATCTGGCTGTGATGCTTTTGGGTCTGGCTCCCTTTTGCTTGGAGCAGGTTTATACCAGTACTCTGCGGGAGGGCGGAGAGACAGTGGTGTCCATGAAGGCCGGAATCGCTGCAGTTTTAGTGAATCTGGTGCTGAATTATCTTCTGATCTTTGGTAAATTCGGTTTCCCGGAAATGGGCGTGGAAGGTGCGGCATTAGCGACAGTGATCTCCCGTTATGTACAGGCCCTGATCGTGGTAGCATGGACCCACAGAAATACGGAGAGAATGCCCTTTATTGTGGGAGCCTATAAGAGCTTCAGAGTGCCCATGCATCTGGTAGGAAATATTGTAAAGAAGGGTACGCCCCTGATGTGCAACGAGATTTTATGGGCCAGCGGACTAGCCATGCTGGTACAGTGCTATTCTACCAGAGGCCTGGATGCAGTGGCGGCCTCGAACATCTCAACAGTTATTTCAAACCTATTTAATGTAGTATTTATTGCTTTGGGAAGTGCGGTATCCATCATCGTGGGGCAGCTTCTGGGCGCAGGCAAGATGGAGGAAGCAAAGGATACGGATGCCAAGCTGTTGTTCTTTTCTGTGGTAAGCTGTGTGATGATCGGAGGCTGCCTGATCGTGCTGGCACCTCTTTTCCCGGCTCTTTATAATACTTCAGACGAGGTAAAGGACCTGGCTACGGTGCTTCTTCGGATTTCAGCCCTTTGTATGCCGTTAATGGGATTTACCCATGCATCCTATTTTACCCTGCGCTCCGGTGGAAAGACAGTCATAACCTTTTTATTCGACAGCGTATTCCAGGTAGGCGTAAACCTGCCGGTAGCTTATGTGTTGAGCAGATTCACGGATATGCCCATCGCAATGATGTATTTTTGCGTACAGATGCTGGAAGGCATCAAATGTATCATAGGCTTTATTCTGGTAAAGAAGGGTGTCTGGATCAACAATATCATTCAGACAGAAGAGTAAGAAGTCGAGAAATCAATAGAAGGTTTGTAAAGCGTATATTCTATTGTCTGCTGATCATTCTTTTAAAAATAGCATAATATCCTGCTGCGCTGTAAGGCAAAAGTGCCAGGAAAAATCCCAGAGTGTACTGGCATTTGGCCTCCCAGAATAAAAGGAACAGAAATCCGCCGAAGAAATAGATACCCGGAAGAAGTTCCTTGATCCCCATTCTTTTCCAGTTGAGGCACAGACACAGCAAAATTCCCAAAAGGATCAGCATATGAAGCTCGTTTAAGTACCAGTCAAGCTTCCCGCGAAGCTTCCCCTGGTATACGGAGGTGATCCACTGGGGAACTGTGGTCTGTGCTTCTGAAATTTCACCAAACCAGAAGCCCTGGAAGCTTGGATTATTCCACTGGGAGGCAAGCTTGTGATAATAAAACCATGCCATGTATCCGGGATTTTGCTTAAATTCCTCTATTCTGTAGGCAATCATGTCCTGAAAGAGCGGGATCATGACCTCTTTGATCCCTTCACTTTCCAGGTAGGTCACATCATGAATGCCATTGTACCAGCCGGGTGCCATATAGCTTTCCTGCATTCCCATGGCCACATAGCCATGCGCAGGCATGGTACGCCGCTTGGACTCCCCGGTCTTTTGAGAGATGATATGATTCATCAGCTGATTGCAGCACAGAATCAGTACCACGGATACTACGATCATTCCAAGCAGGAAGATACTGTTTGATTCTTGTTCTTCTGGAATGCGCTGTGTATTTTCCTTAGGGGATGCTGATACATTTTGGGGAGAAGCAATGCTGGCAAGGCAGGCATATACTGCCACGATTCCCATAGCAATGAGTGCAATCCAGCTAAAGGATTTTAATAGCACTGCAGCAATCAGCATTCCTGCCATCAGCAGGCAAAATTTCTTTTTTCCTGTATTTAGGAAGCGAAGCTCTCCATAAAAGGCGCCTGCAATCAGCGCCCAGGACAGAAGATTGCTGTAAGTAAATACCACATACAGGCTCACCGGGAAGAAGAGGATACATAAAATTCCTGTGCAGTATCCGACTGTTTCTTTGAACAATTCTTTTGCAATCTTCATCTGGAAAAATTGCAGCAGTCCAAGAGCGCCCACATTGATAAACTGCAATACCAGCTGATTTTCATATCCCACGATCCCCATCAGCCACTTTAAGAAAAACAGCATTCCGGTCTGGTTGAAATGTCTTTCCCCATAGCCCAGGTACTGAAAAGAGCTGTAATTTCCATCAAGCATTTCCTTTGCAATATTCCAGAGGATCTGCGCATCGCCCAGGGGCTTTAACTGCGTGTGCAGCACCCAGTACCATGCCAGGCACAGATTTCCGGCAAAACTGACATAGAAGCACCATTTTAGAAGTTTATGATTTGGTTTGCAGGGCAGATTGCTGGTTTTGTGTTTTTTTGCAAGCTGACAAACTTTCAACAGTATTATTATCACTACAAGTCCTGCCAGGACGCCCAGGTGGCTGCCAAGAGAATCCACCAGGTAATCCGTATGCTCCTCATACCCGGATACCACACTGGTCCGAAAAAAACTCATTCCGAAAAGAAGTCCCACTGTCAAAAATAAAAGCAGCCTGACACAGCCTTCGCTAAAAGAGATAAATCCTTTTACAAAATTCATACCTTTTTTCATCCGCTCACTCCACATCTCATAAGAATAATGCTATTGTAACATGGTTTCATATTTTTATCTATGTATTTACAAGAATGTACGAGTGAACTGTAACGGTAGAAAGTTACTGTTCACTCCGCGCCATTCGCAAAACCGCGCTTTCAGCGCTCTCCGCCGCTTCGCAGCTCATTTTTGCTCATGAAATGGCGCTCCCTTCGTACATTCATGCAGGCAGATTTTCATGCGAGCATGAAATCTGCCCACAAGAATGTACGAGTGAACTGTAACGGTAGAAATTTGTAAAAAATTGCTTCCCATAATCTGTGTTAGAGGTTATAATGAAAAGAGCGTAAACGCATTCGGAGGAAGATATGACGAAGGAAGTTGTGTTGAAAAGTAATAAATACGGGATTAATCTGATTCTGGATGATAAGGTGCCCTTTGAAAAGCTGCTTGAGCTGATTGCCGAGAAATTTGAGGAGACAGGAGCCTTTTTCAAGGATGCGAAGATGATGATTTCCCTTGAAGGCAGAAAGCTTTCGGATGAAGAACAGCTGCAGATAGCAGATACGATCATGGAACACTCTGATGTGACAGTGGTGGGCTTCTTAGATGAAGATCCATTGTTGGAAGAGAAGATGAAGGAACGGTTGGAGGCAGTTTATAAAGCAGGCGAAGCGGCTTTCGCAGATATCCGCCAGAAGCAGAAGGAGAGAGAATCTGCAGAGCATTTTGCAGATAGCAGAGCTTCTTATGAACCTTCCTATACTGCACCTATGGGATATGCCCAGGCAGGCTTTCAGGAAAAAGGCTCCATGCAGCCTGAGGAAGCCTTTTACCAGCCGCAGGAGATCGCGGCAGACTTCTACCGTGGGAATCTAAGATCCGGTCAGGTATTAAAATGTGTGTCCAGCGTGACCTTAGTAGGGGATGTAAATCCTGGAGCCATGATCATTTCAGATGGAAATATCGTAGTGCTGGGGTCCTTGAAGGGGAATGCCCATGCAGGCGCAGGCGGAGATGACAGCTGCTTTATTTTCGCATTGGACATGCAGCCCATACAGCTGCAGATCGGAGAGTATATAGCCAAGAGTCCGGATGAGGACTGGAAGAGCAGAAAGCTGAAAAAGAAGCCCAAGGAGCAGATGGCCTACAGCCCCAAGGCAGCCCTTGCAAGAGAGGGAACCATCTGTATCGAGCCTATGGCAAAGGGTGTTTTGAATTATTGACAGAAATTGACAGAATAAGAAACTTAAGAGTAGCAGGAGGAAAAAGCTAACATGTGTGAAGTAATTGTAATTACGTCAGGAAAGGGTGGCGTAGGTAAGACCACCACGACAGCTAATGTGGGAACAGGTCTTGCAGCCCTGAATAAAAAGGTAGTCATGATTGATACAGATATTGGACTGCGCAATCTGGATGTGGTTATGGGTCTGGAGAACAGGATTGTTTATAATCTGGTGGATGTAGTAGAAGGAAACTGCCGTTTAAAGCAGGCTATGATCAAGCACAAAAAGTATGACGATCTGTATCTGATCCCTTCCGCACAGACCAGGGACAAGGGAGCAGTGACACCGGAGCAGATGCAGAAGGTGATCGAGGAATTAAAGCCGGACTTTGATTATATTCTGTTAGACTGTCCTGCAGGTATCGAGCAGGGCTTTAAGAATGCCATTGCAGGAGCTGACAGAGCACTGGTAGTGACCACTCCTGAGGTTTCTGCCATCCGCGACGCCGACAGGATCGTGGGGCTGTTAGAGGCTAACGAGATGAAGAAGATCGACTTGGTGATCAACCGTATCCGCATGGACATGGTAAAGCGTGGAGATATGCTGAAGGTAGAGGATGTATGTGATATTCTTTCCGTCCATCTGATCGGTGTGATCCCGGATGACGAGCAGATCGTGGTTTCCACCAACCAGGGCGAGCCCTTGGTAGGCACGGACTGTATGGCCGGTAAGGCATATGCCAATATCTGCAGAAGAATCACCGGCGAGGAAGTTCCTTTTCTTGACCTGGATATCAAAAAAGGTTTTGTAGAATTTTTAAAGGGGCTCTTTAAAAACTGACGGGGGTAGAAGATTATGGGTTTAATGGATTTTTTCAAAAAGAAGAGTTCCGGTGAAATAGCAAAAGACCGTTTGAAGCTGCTTTTGGTATCAGACCGGGCAAACTGTTCTCCAGAAATGATGGAAATGATCAAAAATGACATTATCGCCGTTATTTCCAAATACATGGACATCGACGCCCAGGGGCTGGATATCCAGATCACAGAGACAGAATCTGATGCCAATAACGGTGTGGTTCCTGCGTTGTTTGCCAATATCCCCATTAAGGATATGAAGCATCGCCCGGATCTGACCAAGACAGGTACAGGGCGCAAAGGGTAGGCGTTGGTATTTTTTGGGGAGAGCAGGAAATGTTGCAGATGAGAATGGGCAACGAAATATAAGAAAGGGCCGGAATTTTCCATAGTCGGAAATTCCGGCCCTTATTTTTGAAAGTATGGGGAGCGTCAGAGCTCCCCACATAGGTAGGCGTAGGCGTTTAAAAGAGTATTTTGGGTCTTGCCTGCGATGAAGTAGTAATCAGCCTGGTTCTGGCATTCCGTGTAAAGATAGGAGCCGTAGGCGGGAAGGTCACAGAAAATGGCCGGTGCCTGGGTGACGGGCAGGATACCGTAGCCTTTGTCGGAGACTAAGAAGGGCGGTCTTTGATCTGCAGCTTCGTTTAAGTAAGCAGTGGAGGCATTGAGCTTCAAAATAGCCGCGCCGGAGGGGTGAATGCCATAGAGCTGCTCCTTCTTGTCGAAGTCGAAAAAAGTAAAGAAGCGGGTCAGAGCCTGTGAACCCGGAGCCGCAAGCCGGGAGAGCTTCTTTTGTTCTGCTAAAAGAAGCTTCTGCTCACCGGAAAGAAAGCTCAAAGCGCCGGAAAGCTTGTCCACCTTCACAGAAAGCTCTGGAAGGGAGAGGGTAAGGGTGCTGCCACCGTCCCTTAAGCTGAAACGCTTTTCCAGGCGGTCTGTCCGGATCCCGGTGGGAGGACCGGGCAGGATCTTCCCGGAAGGAGAAAAGGTAATGCGCACAATGGCGCTGTTTATAGGACTTAGACGAAGCAGGCCATAGCGGCTTGTAAGATAAATGCCGTCCGGCTGCTTATTTCCCCAGCGGATAGCCAGATCTATCCTGGAATGCCCGGGAAGCCGAAGAACCTCCGCCGCAGGACGTTTTCCGAAGCCGGGAGTCTGGGAAGCAGAGGAGAAAGTGGAAGCTGTATTCTGCTTGCCGGATGTGGGCATTGGGGATGCAGGTGACGGAGTTGCAGGTGCGGATCCGGCATATGCAGAGCGAGCCTGGGTCTGTCCCGGTTTTGAAAAAGGAGTGCTTGAACCTGGAACAGAGCTTCTTTCTTGTCCTCTGGCGATAGAAGGACGGTAGGCACCGGAGTAGAGGCTTGTAAGGGAAGAATCAGACAGCTTTGTGGGAGCAGGTGCAGCTACCTTTGCAACAGGACGCTTGCGGCTGGCAGGGGACGCAGCAGAAGCAGCCGGCGTGCTGTAAGAGGTCCTGGTGGAAAGGGAAGAGGAAGTCTTTGTGGCAACAGTCTTGCTTTCCTGTGCCGGAACAGTGGAAGCTGTGCTGCGTACATCCTGGAAAGAAACAGCCTTTGCGCCGATTCCGGAAGCTGGGAAACAGCTATTTGAGGCAGCAGTATTATCTTGAAAAGGCGTTCCCTGCAAAGCTGCCGTCCGTTTCTTGGGCACAGGATCCGCGATCAGCCCGGTGAGATTTCCGGTATGGAGGACACTAAGCTCATGGAGGGCTCTGGTGGCGGCTACATAGAGAAGTCTTGCGTGGCCGTCATCAACAGGATAGGCCTCTCTGGAAGGATCAAGGAGCAGAACCGCATCAAATTCCAGTCCCTTTGTGTATTCCACAGGAAGCACCAGAACGCCGTTTCCAAACTCGGCCTTTTCCAGATCACTTTCCAGAAGGGGAAGATATCTTCCAAGCGCTTTTGTGGCTTCTTCTGCTTCCTTTTGGTCCCTGCAGATCACGGCAATGGTATTTAAGCCCTGCTTCTGCCATTCTTTGCAAAGCTTTGCAGCTTGAGAAAGAAGTGTGTTCCTGTCGGGAAGCTTAGCAACCTGTACTTCCTTTCCGTGGCGGATGATGGGCTCCACGGGGTAGGTGGGGAACTGGCCATGGTTTAGAATATTGGTGGCAAAGTGGGAGATTTCAACGGTGTTTCGATAGCTTTTCTTCAAAATATCGAAATGATCTGCCGGATCCTGCAAAAGAAGCCGGTGCAGCTCCTCCCAGTCTGTAAGACCGCTGCCAAAGTGGATATTCTGTGATACATCCCCCATGATGGTATAGGTGCAGCCCCGGATACAGCTGTTTAAGCACAGGTAAGCCATCATTCCAAAATCCTGGGCTTCGTCGATGACAATATGGTGGGCTTCGCTGATCACAGTGGTCTCCGGGATCCTTTGGTACAGATAAGCCAAAGCGGCCAGGTCGTAAATGTCAAAGGTATCTGTGGGAAGGGATTTTTGCAATTCCTCCTGGGGCTGCATTTGCAAAAAATCATGATACAGGGAGAAGATGGAGGGTTTCCAGGTTTTCTTTCCAAAGTATCCCCGGTATGCCTGAAGGATTGCCTTTTTTTCTGCTTCCGTATAGCTGATGCCCTTTCCCAGAAACGCTTCCTTGATCTTGCCAATCAGACGCTCGTTTAGCATGAGGATCTTACTTTGCAAAGAAACAGAAGGGTTTTCCTTAAGGTATCGCCTGATGGCGCCGCCTTCCATAAGAAGGACCTGCTTTTCCAAAGGAGTGGGAGTTTTTCCTGTGGTATCAAACACGCCGGTTTTTCCATCCTGAAAGCCCTCCCTGAACTTGGCAGGATCCAGGTAGATAGAGGCTGTAGGAATGGTACTTTGCTCCAGCCTGTCGCAGAAGTCCTTCAGGGAATAGAAAAACTGACAGCTTCCTTTATAAGCAAGTGCTTCCCTGGAAAGAGAGGGAGAAAAGGAACCGATATGGTATTCTTTTTCATCCCAGGATTCGTAGAGCAGACGGACGAAAAGCTGCGCCAGGGTCATCTGTTTTACCCCATAGACGTCCAGATCGGGAAGAACACCTGTGATGTAGTTTAAAAGGATACGGTTGCTTCCTACGATATAGAAATCCTCCGGGCGGAAGCGTTCTTTGTAATTATACAGAATGTAGGAAATGCGGTGCATAGCCACAGTGGTCTTGCCGGAGCCTGCAACGCCTTGGACGATGATATTATGGAAGGGAGAGCGGCGAATGATCTCATTTTGCTCCTTCTGGATGGTGGCGACGATCTCTCCTAAGACGGCCTGCTTGCTTTTTGCTAAATATTTGGTCAAAAGATCGTCATTGGAGACCACTTCGCTGTCGAAGAAATCCAGAAGCCTTCCATCTGCAATTTCATAGGTGCGCTTTTGCTCTAATGTAATGGTAATGGGCTTTTGGTCCGGCGCCTGGTAGGTACATTCCCCCAGTCCGTTTTCATAATAAGCGTTTGCAGCGGGGGCGCGCCAGTCTACTACGGTCTGATGGGTGGGATCCTTGGAGATACCGCCCTTTCCGATATATAGAACTTCTTCCTTATTAAGAGCTTTGTCCGTAAAAACAATCCTGCCAAAGTATGGCTTGTCCATAGCCTTCAGGTTGCGCTCCAAGGCTCTTTTCATGTGGTCATGGAGCGTGATGGTATTGTTTAAGATGGTGTAAACCTCGGCGTCATTGTCATGATAATGCTCCAGCATTTCATCAATATCCGCCTGCATCTTCTCCACCTGTCCGGAGTAGGAGCTGATATTTTCCTTTACAATGGAAAGCACCTCCTCCAAATGGGCTTCCTCCTCCTTACGGCTCATAGCAATATGTGATTTCATTCCGGGATCCTCCTTTTTGGGTTCATTTACGTCAAGCGCAAAGCTTCCAATAGCTTGGGGAAATATCGATTATAGCATTCATGCTATCGCAAAGCAAATAGAAATTTAAACAGCGTTACATCTCACTCGTACATTCTTGTAGGCTTTTTTTGTCTCCCATGAAAATCTGCCTGCATGAATGTAGGTCGGGAGCGCCAGGAATATGGGCTTTGCGTCTTGCAGACGCAAAATAAAACTTGAAAAAAGGGAGGAAATGTACTTATAATAGAAGAATACTCCGGCGGGAAGCGGCGGAGCCAGAATCGAAAGGAAAGAGGGCTGTAAGGCGATGAAATTACTTGAGGAACGTATCCGTAAGGATGGAACAGTGAAAGCAGGAAATGTATTGAAGGTGGATTCTTTTCTGAACCATCAGATGGATATTGATTTATTTAATGAGATGGGAAAAGAGTGGGCGCGTTTGTTTGCAGGCTGCCCCATTACTAAGATTTTAACAGTGGAGGCTTCCGGAATCGGTATTGCCTGTGTGGTAGCCCAGCATTTCCATGTGCCTGTGGTATTTGCCAAAAAGACACAGTCACTGAACATTGACGGAGAAGTATATTCTACCAAGATCGAATCCTTTACCCACAAGAGAGTTTATGATGTAATCGTTTCCAAGAAATTTTTAAATTCCGATGACCATGTCCTGATCATTGACGATTTTCTGGCAAACGGCTGTGCCTTAGAGGGACTTTTGGATATTGTAAAGAAGGCTGGGGCAACTGTGGAAGGCGTAGGCATTGCAGTAGAAAAAGGCTTCCAGAAGGGCGGAGACCTGATCCGCGCCAAGGGCGTGAGAGTAGAATCCCTGGCAATCGTGGAGAGCATGGATGCTGAAACAGGGGAAATTGTGTTCAGGTAAGAAAGAGTGGCAGAAGAGATTTACAGTAGAAAACGAGTAGATGCGCCATTCGCAAAACGTAAAGAGTGTGTAATTTTTGCTAGAAAATTGTGTGAAAATTGGGTTGTTAGAGCAAATTCGACAAAAATATAATGTGGACTTGACAAGTAGTAAAAAAGGTGATTATACTTGCTATTGTTGAGCGGAAGTAAAAGGGTTGTATGAGGTATCGTGCTGCCCTTTTTCCATTCTGAACTTGACAGTAACTGAAAAATTCACGACAGAAGAAGGTTTAAGAGTTATTGTTCATATGACATATTTTGCGGGATTTGCAGGAGATTTGCTTCAAAGTGTGTTGCTGCGAACAGAGTGAACAGTAATGCTAAATAGTCGGACTGCTGTGAGGACAAATCAGGAGGAAAATTATGAAAAAGAAAGTTGTAAGTTTACTTGCAGTAATGGCACTTGCAGTAAGCACTCTGGCAGGATGCGGATCTAACGGTTCCACAGCTTCTACCAGTGCGCAGAGTTCTGTAGCAACAAGCAGCGAGGCTGAGGTCGCTTCCAGTGAGGCAGGCAGCAGCGAAGCAGCTGAAAGCGAAGCTTCCGTAACCGGTGTAAAGGCAGGTTTTATTTTCCTGCATGACGAGAATTCCACATATGACTTGAACTTCATGAATGGTGCGAAGGCAGCGTGCGAAAAGCTTGGTATTGAGTACATGACCAAGACCAATATTCCTGAAGGACAGGAAGCCTATGAGGCAGCATGTGAGCTTGCCGATGCAGGCTGCAACTTTATTTTTGCAGATAGCTTTGGACATGAGGACTACATCATTGAGGCAGCAAAGGAATATCCCGATGTACAGTTCAGCCACGCAACCGGTACCAAGGCGCATACAGAGAATCTTGACAACTATCACAATGCTTTTGCTTCCATCTATGATGGTCGTTACCTGGCAGGTGTTGTAGCAGGCATGAAATTAAATGAGATGATTGCAAACGGAGATATCACAGAGGATCAGGCTAAGATGGGTTATGTAGGCGCTTATACCTATGCAGAGGTTATTTCCGGATATACCTCATTCTTCCTTGGCGCTCGTTCCGTATGTCCCAGCGTGACCATGGAAGTAACCTTCACCGGTTCCTGGTATGATGAGACCGCTGAGAAGGAAGGCGCTAACAAGCTGATCGAGGACGGCTGTGTACTGATCAGCCAGCATGCAGACTCCATGGGCGCTCCTACTGCATGTGAAACTGCAGGTGTTCCCAATGTTTCCTACAACGGCAGCACCGAGAGTGCATGTCCTAATACCTTCCTTGTTTCTTCAAGAGTAAACTGGGAGCCTTATTTTGAATATGCAATTAAGTGCGTAGCAAACGGCGAAGCAATCGACACTGACTGGTGCGGTTCTCTGGCTACAGAGTCTGTTGTTCTTTCTGATCTTGGTACTGCAGTAGCAGAGGGAACACAGGAAGCAGTCGACAAGGCAGCAGAAGCTATCAAGGCTGGTACACTTCACGTATTTGATACTTCTACCTTTACTGTAGAGGGCAAGCCCTTGGACAGCTACATGGCAGATGTAGATACAGATGCTAATTATGAAACAGATACCGAGGTAGTAAGCGATGGATACTTCCATGAATCCGAATATCGTTCCGCTCCTTACTTCAATGTTCAGATTGACGGCATCAGCCTTCTGGATACAGCATTCTAAGTAAATTAAAAAATATATAACAGGCGGCACAGCGTTTTTCGCGGCGCCGCCTTATTGTCTTTACAGTTCACTTTGCGAATGGCGCAGGTGAACTACAAAATGGAAAGGGGACCGAAGATGGAAAAGAAGGTAGCTGCAGTTTCCCTGCGAAACATCACAAAGACCTTTGGACCGGTAACAGCCAACAGCAAGGTGAGTATGGACATCTATAAGGGAGAGATCCTGGCACTTTTGGGAGAGAATGGAAGCGGAAAGACCACTCTTATGAATATGCTTTCCGGTATCTATTTTCCAGATGAAGGACAGATCTTCATCAATGGAAAAGAGGAAGTGATCCGCTCTCCCAGGGCTGCACTGGCGCTTGGGATCGGTATGGTGCACCAGCATTTTAAGCTGATCGATGTGCTGACGGCCACAGAGAATATTATCCTTGGCCTGGAGGGAAAGCTTAACCTGAAGGAGGCGGAGAAGAAAATCCGCGATATCTGTGAAAAATATGGCTTTGAGGTAGATCCCAGGCAGAAGATTTACGATATGTCCGTTTCCCAGAAGCAGACTGTGGAGATCGTAAAGGTGCTGTACCGTGGAGCAGATATTTTGATCTTGGATGAGCCTACTGCAGTGCTGACGCCCCAGGAGACAGAGAAGCTCTTTTCCGTGCTTCGCAAGATGAGGGATGACGGAAAGGCAATTGTCATTATCACCCACAAGATGCACGAGGTGGAATCCCTTTCCGACAGAGTAGCAGTCCTTAGAAACGGGGAATATATCGGCAGTATGATGACCAAGGATACCAATGTGACCGAAATGACCAACATGATGGTGGGAAGAGCGGTTACATTAAATATCGACAGACCGGATCCTGTAGATCCCAAGCCAAGGATTGAGGTAAAGGGTCTGACGGTCAAAAATGAAGAGGGCATCACCAAGCTAAAGGATGTATCCTTCACTGCCAAGAGTGGCGAGATTTTAGGAATTGCCGGCATTTCCGGATGTGGTCAGAAGGAGCTTTTGGAAGCGATTGCAGGACTTCAGGTGACAGAGAGCGGAACCATTGCCTATGTCAATGAGGATGGAACCAGAGAAATGCTGATCGGCAAGGATCCCAGGAAAATCGCAGAGATGGGCGTCTCCCTTTCCTTTGTGCCGGAGGATCGCCTGGGCATGGGACTTGTGGGAAATATGGACCTGACAGACAATATGATGCTTCGTTCCTTTAGAAATGGACGGTCTCCTTTTACCGACAGAAAACCCTCCAAGAAACTGGCTGAGGATGTGGTGGAGAACCTTGATGTGGTAACGCCCGGTATCACCACACCGGTCAGAAGGCTTTCCGGCGGAAACGTGCAGAAGGTGCTGGTAGGACGTGAGATTGCTTCCGCACCCACAGTGCTTTTAACAGCTTATGCGGTAAGAGGACTTGATATCAACTCTTCCTATACTATTTATGATCTGTTAAATCAGCAGAAGAAACGGGGTGTTGCAGTAATCTTCGTAGGTGAGGATCTGGATGTGATGGTAGAGCTTTGTGACAAGATCATGGTCTTATGCGGAGGAGAAGTCAGCGGTATCGTAGATGCCAGAAAGACGGACAAAAACGAGGTGGGACGGATGATGACAAGCGTTGGAGGAAATGAAAAGCATGAATGAGAAGAATAAGGAACCCCTTTTTCACATTGTAAAAAGAGAAGGTGTGACATGGTATCAGGCGATGGGAGTCCGTGCTGCAGCTATCGTGCTTGCATTGATCCTCTGCGCAGTGGTGACAACTCTTACCACAGGAGCCAATCCTATAGAGGTATATGGCGCTATTTTTGCGGGAGCCTTTGGCAGCGTGAGAAAAACCTGGGTGACGCTCCAGAATATCGCAATCCTTTTGCTGATCGCCCTTGCCTTGACTCCGGCCTTTAAGATGCGTTTCTGGAATATCGGCGGCGAGGGACAGGTGCTGATCGGCGGCCTGGCTGCTGCAACCTGCATGATCTGCCTGGCAGGAAAGCTTCCCAATGTGGCTATCATTGCCTGCATGGTGATCGCCAGCATCCTGGCAGGTGCACTGTGGGGACTGATCCCTGCTTTTTTCAAGGCAAAGTGGAATACCAATGAAACACTGTCCACCCTGATGATGAACTATATTGCTACCCAGTTGGTGGCCTTCTTTACCATTAAGTGGGAGGTGCCAAAGGGCTCCGGCAAGATCGGTATCATCAACCAGAATAGCAATGAAGGGTGGCTTCCACAGCTGTTTGATTCTAAATATCTTTTGAGTATTGTGGTAGCTGTGGTAGTTACCTTGCTGATGTATATATATTTGAAATACAGTAAGCACGGCTATGAGATCTCTGTGGTGGGAGAAAGTGAGAATACTGCAAAGTATGTTGGTATCAAAGTCAGCAAGGTAATCATTCGGACCATGGCTTTGTCCGGCGCGGTGTGCGGTCTGGTAGGACTGCTTTTGGTAGGCGGTATCAACCATACCATTACCACAACCATTGCAGGAGGACAGGGCTTTACGGCGGTATTAGTATCCTGGATGTCCAAGTTTAATCCTTTGACCATGGTATTTTCCAGCTTCCTGATCATCTTTATGGATCGAGGTGCCAGTGAGATTTCTACCAACTTTGGTTTGAATCAGTCCTATGCGGATATCTTGACAGGCATCATTTTGTTCTTTATCATCGGCTGTGAATTTTTCATTTCCTATAAGCTGCAAAGACCGAAAAAGGCAGAAAAGGAGGAGCAGTAATCATGTGGAATTTCTTAGTAGCGTTTATTCCAAGAGCCATTGCACAGGGGATTCCCCTTCTGTTTGGCAGTACGGGTGAGATCGTGACAGAAAAATCCGGTAACTTAAACCTTGGTATTCCCGGCGTGATGTATGTGGGCGCCATCAGCGGCGTCATCGGTTCCTTCCTTTATGAGAGAGCAGTACCGGCGGCGCAGATGAATGCTTTTCTGGCAATCCTGATCCCTATGGCCTGCTGTCTAATGGGTTCTTTCCTGATGGGACTGCTTTATTGCTTCCTGACAGTAACCTTAAGAGCCAATCAGAACGTGACTGGTCTTGCCATGACTACCTTTGGTGTGGGCTTTGGTAATTTCTTCGGCGGCTCTTTGATCAAGCTGGTAGGCGCAGATGTGCCTTCCATTGCACTATCTGCCACCAGCAGTTATTTCAGTAAGGCCCTTCCTTTCGCAGGTAAGCTTGGATGGTTTGGAAAGATTTTTCTTTCCTATGGATTCTTAGCTTACCTGGCAGTGATTATTGCACTGGTAGCTTCCTATGTCTTGAACCATACCAGAGTGGGGCTGCATCTTCGGGCAGTGGGCGAGGATCCCAACACAGCGGATGCGGCAGGAATCAATGTTACCAGATATAAGTATGTGACTACCTGCGCAGGCTGTATGATCGCAGGCCTGGGCGGTCTGTATTATGTAATGGATTACGCCTGCGGCGTCTGGTCCAACAATGCCTTCGGAGACAGAGGCTGGCTTGCCATTGCGTTGGTTATCTTTACCATCTGGAGGCCAAACTTAAGTATTCTGGCATCCTTCCTGTTTGGAGGACTTTACATTTTGTATCTGTATATTCCTACAGGTATGGACCATATGGAATATCAGGAGCTTTATAAGATGATTCCTTATGTGGTGACGCTGGTGGTGCTGGTATTTACCAGTATCAGAAGTAAGAGAGAGAGCCAGCCCCCTGCAAGTCTGGGAAGGGCTTATTTCAGAGAAGAAAGATAGTAGATTGCAATAGTATATTGTAGAAATGAAGAAAGCTTCCGTATAGCTGACGAAGAGTAGCTATGCGGGAGCTTTTTGTGCAGAAAATATTGAAATAGAGAGGCTTCAACTATTTTTTTCTCTATATTCTTCCGGTGTCAGTCCGGTGACCTTTTTAAAAACTGCGCCAAAATAGCTCTGTGAGGAAAAGGCCAGTGTGGTGCTGATCTCAGCTATGGACAAAAGACTGCCGGATAGAAGATGTTTGGCTTCATGGATCTTCTGGAGATTGATATAATCTGTTAAGGTCATTCCGGCTTCTTTATGGAAGCGGGTACACAGGTAAGATTTATTCATTCTCATATACTTGGCCAGAACAGCAGCAGAAAGCTTCTGGTCATAGTGGAGAGTAATATACTGGTGAATCTGCCGCACAAGTGGCGAGTCTCCTGCCTGGGCATTTAAATCTGCTACACGCCTGGTGTAATCTTGGAAAAATTCCATAAAAAGATAGGAAAGCTCATCATAGGTACGAGCTTTCATAATAGCCGAAATATATTGTCCGCCGAGCGTATTGGCAAGCTGATAATCCATGCCGCCCTTTATGGCTGCTCTGGAAGCCAGCATATTAGCCCCCAGAAGATAAATGCGTTGGTCACTGACAGAAAGTGAAACGGAAGGGTGGAGAAACATGAGCTGTTCGTTGAGAATCCTGTTCAGGGAAACGAGATTACCGCTGCTGATACAGGAGAACAGCTGCCTTTCCATATCAGGTCCCAAGTTGATATCAGCCTCGGAAGGGGAAGGCTGTATGGTAACGGAATAAGGAAGCTGCCATTGAAACTCCACAGGAGAAATTTCGGCAGGCGCCTTGATGCCTAAAAGGCGGTGCAGCAGGCGGAGGGCAGCCAGCATCCCCGGCACGGTACGGGGAGGAAAGGCGTCAAAGTATTGGCGGATATATAGGGTCTGGTTCCGTTTTCTGCCTAGTTTTTGACATATTTTTTCTGCCTGTTGTAAGGAACATTCTGTAGGAATCAGGGGACCGATAAACAGAGTACGGCAGGGGCCTTTTGGAGTATTAGGCTGGCTTGGCAGCTGCATCCCTGCAAAATATAAATGCTCCGGAGTGAAGGAATACCAGGCTGGCGGAAGTCTGTCTGGGGAAGAGGCAGGTATATCCTGTTTCCTTTGTGAAGCAACTGATTTTTGTGTCTTTAAAAGGGGTAGTGGTTGCTGCACTTGGCCTGCAGGTTTCATAAGCCCGGCAAAAAGAAGCATGGGCAGGTTAAAATTCTGCAGGTCAGAGTCCTTGCGCAGGGTAAGGGTTTGATCTTCGAAATAGTAGATAGGGATATTTGTAGCTTCATAAAATAATTTCATATCATCGTACAACATGGCAGGTTCATTCCTTTCCTAGATTTCATTTGTATACTTTCTGAGTGATCCGATTTATATCCATACCTCTTTTAAGGTGCAAAGCATTGTTTCCGATAGAGCAAAATTTCAAAATTACCAGTAAATCTTGTAAATATATTAACATAAATCAAAATATATTAACATACAAGTAAGAAAAATAAAGATATAGTTATTCTACTTAGATATCTGCAGGAAGAAAATGGGGAATGGAACAGATATCATTAAAATGAGCATGGAGGTTTGGGTTACAATGAGTAAAAAAACAAAAAAAGAGGGATGGATCGTCCCAGGCGGCGAAAAGCTGGCTATGATCTTTGGCGCAGGCTCCACACAGACTATGAATACATTTGTGCAGACATTTTTGTCCTTGTACATTCTGATGGTGGGCATCAGCCCCGGTGTGGCGGCAGTTGTGTTACTGATCCTGAAAGGGTGGGATGCCATCAATGATATGATCTTTGGTTTTATGGTGGATAAATACCGTTTTAAGCCGGGAAAGAACAAGTTTACCAAATGGCTGTTTTCCGGAAGGTATATGCCGTGGTTCCGCATACTGTTTATGGCTATTCCCGTTGGCACGGTGATCCTGTTTACCATCAATACCGGAATGCCTATGTGGGTGAGGGTTGCCCAGTATTGCCTGGGATATTTCCTCTATGACTTTGGCATGACAGTGACAGGCGTTTACAATCTGCTTCCTTTGTCTGTAACCAACAATTTTGACGAGAGAAACTTTATCCTCTCCTGGAATGGTTTGGGACAGGGATTTGGATCTTTGCCTGTAGTATTTTTAGGAACCGTGATGATCGCAGGCTCTACAGGCTATGCAGGAGCTGCGGTGATCTTTTCCTTATTTGGCATGGTGCTTGCCATTATTCCTGCCATTTTTGTAAAGGAAAGAAATACCGCAGAGATCAATCCGGAAGCCCAGGAAAAGTACACTGTAAAGGAAATGCTGAAAACCTTAAAGCAGGTGCCTGAGCTGATCTTACTTTTGATCGGCGTGCTTTTGTGGGGAATTTTTTATACAGGAGGGTACGGATTATTTGTGTCCTACTACATTTTTGACGATGCAAACCTTAGTATTATCCTGACTCTTCTGGCAGTCATCCCTACGATTATCCTGGTGCCGCTGCTTCCTGTTATCTTTAAAAAGGTGGATAAGATCGTAGTAGCCAGAATTACCTGCTCGGTATTTGCCATTGCAGGTATCCTGATTTGTGTGCTGGGTGCAGACTTTTTAAAGGCAAATATCGGCATACTGTATCTGCTTTCCGCATTGCAGGGCATGTCCTATTCACTGACCATGTTTGCCTGCTTCCAGCTGACTCCGGATCTGGCAGAAATGGCACGCTTCAGAACCGGACGGGATGTGGGCGGTATTGTGGCTGCTTCCTATAACTTTGTAACCAAGCTGGTAGGCTCTCTGGTATCCAGTGTTACGCTTCTGATCCTGGGAATTTATGGATTTGTCTCTGTGGAGGCTAATTCCTTTGATGAGCTGGCAGCCATGAATGCCAGGGGAGAGGGACTGCAGACAGCCAGGGCCTTAGAGGGCTTGTGGAATGTATCCTATCTGTTCCCGTTGATCGGTTTTGGCGCTGCCGCTGTAGCATTCTTCTTTGTAAAAATCAAGAGAGAGGATATCAAGGTTTATATGGAGGTCAACAGCGGACAGATCACCAGAGAAGAGGGAGAGGCGCTGCTAGAGAAAGCAAAGTAAAATGCGGATGTCAGGAATATAAAAGAATGTAGAATCACGGCAGAGCAATTCAAAGCAAAATTTTTCATTGGCATCAGGTTGGAGGTAAAAGAAATAAGACAACAGAAAGAAAGGTAAGAGGCAGAATAAAAAATGGAGAAGAAATTGTATGTCCCGGAGGAGGACAGCTATTTTGCAAATCCCTATATTGACATAGAGGAGTGGAGGGATGCGCCGGTAAGACATTATTATGTACATGGTGGATTTAAAGGAACGGAAATAGACGGCGCTAACGAGGCAAGATTTTGCTTTTATTTTCCGGAAAAGGAAAAATATGAGGGAAGATTTTTTCAGTATTTGTCCCCGGCGCCGGAGGATGAGCATGAGAGCGAGCACCTTACCGGAGAGGATGACAAGATCAGTTTTGCCCTGACCCATGGTGCTTATTATGTGGTATCCAACCAGGGAGGCTTTATCCTGGGAGGAGATCCCACCAGGCTTTACCGCACCAGTGCAAATAGTGCAGAGTTTAGCCGTAAGATTGCCCGCAGGCTTTATGGCTATGAACACCGCCCTTACGGCTATGTGTTCGGAGGAAGCGGCGGCAGCTTTAAGACCATCAGCTGTATGGAAATGACGAAGGTATGGGATGGCGGCGTCCCTTATGTGATTGCCAACCCTATGGCAACTCCCAATGTATTCTGTCCAAGAGTGCGGGCTATGCGGGTGTTAGGACAGGAAGGAATGGCAAAGGTTATGGACCATATGGACGCCGGTGGAAGCGGAGACCTTTACGAAGGGCTGACAAAGGAGCAGGCGGAAATCCTTCAGGAAGCTACGAAAATGGGCTTTCCGAAGCGCGCCTGGTTCTGCGGTCCTTTCATGGGGGATGGCGCATTGATGGTACTGGCACCTTATATTTACGCTGTGTATCCCCAGTATTTTACGGATTTCTGGACTAAGGAGGGCTTTGCGGGAGCAGATCCGGAAAGCAGTGAGTCAAAGGCCAGAGTACAGTTCATTACTACAGTAAAGGAATTGATCAAAAAAGAGGAGAAAACGGAGAAGGAAGAATTTACCAGCGTGGATAACAGCTGGCAGAATACCATGACAGGAAATATGACTACTCCTAAGATCCGTATGGAAGAAATACCACCAGAGGACGCCTATCTGTTCCACTGCCGGATCCGTGTGTTAAGCGGAAAAGCAAAGGGAAAGGAAAGTGCCATAGAAACGATTGAGGATGGCGTGATTACAGTAAGCAGCGCCTTTGACGGAAGCAATGGAAAGGATGCGCTGGAAGGCCTTGTCGTAGGAGATCAGATCATGATCGACAACAGCGATTACCTGGCAATGCAGACCCTGCAGCGCCATCAGGTGCCGGATGAGACCTATCATGTGTATGAACAGTACAAAAATCCGGACGGAACGCCCAAATATCCTCAGCTTCCCATACTTTTAGGTCCTATTATTGCTTTGAACGGCGGCGGAAGCGTGCCGGATGGCGATATTCAGGGAAAGGTGATCGCCGTATGCTCCCTGCTTGACGAAAGCGCCCTGCCATGGCATGGAGACTGGTATCTTCATGCGATAGAAAGGCATCTGGGAGCTGAAGCGAAGGATAATTTCAGGTTGTATTACAATGATAACTGCATCCATGATGACAGAGCAGGCGTGCTCTGCGGCGCACAGTTTGCGGTAGATTATCTGGGAATGCTCCATCAGGCATTGCTGGATGTGGCAGCCTGGTGTGAAAAAGGCATTGATCCCACACAAAACACCACATATACCTATGCGGACGGCCAGATAGAGGTTCCCTTTGAAGCAGATGAACGTCATGGTATCCAGCCGGTGGTGCATAGCCTTGCAAACGGGGAAAGATGTACCAGAGTGAAAGCGGGAGAGCCTGTCCACTTTACGGCGCAGATCAAGGTGCCTGCAGGAACCGGCAAGGTGACGGAGGCAGCCTGGGACTTTGAAAGGACGGGTGATTTCAGCCATACTTTACCTTTGCAGCTTTCCGAAGATGGAGAAGGTGCTTATGTGGAAGCCGTTCATACCTTTGAAACCCCCGGTACCTATTTCCCTGTCATCAAGGTAAAGAGTAACCGTAAAGGCACTTTGGAGGACATCTTCACACAGTGTAAAAACTTAGACAGAGTGAGAGTGATCGTATCTTAAATATAAAGACCGTAGTCGAAGCATCCAAAGTAGGTGCCAAGGCTGCGGTCTTTTAAAAAAATTTATATCCATAAAGAAATATATCCTTTCAACTGTTAGAACGAGTATAGCTTGCTGGAAATTTTATACAAGGAAAACTTGTAATTCGAAGGATTGAGATAATTTACCACAAACTGCAGTCTACAAATCTCGAAAAAGGTATGCTATACTTCAAGTGTGGAATGGCAAAAAGGAGGTAGAAAAAGAAAAAAACGGATGACAGGGCATAAATAAAGCAAAGAAAGAGAGGGTATTTTGTATGAATTCATTTCTGGCAAAGGAAAGACTGACCGGGGAGGTTATTGTGCTTTCACAAAAGGAAAACGGCTGCGAGCTGGAGCTTGGGAAAAGGGGCGGAGGAATAGAGATACCGGAATTTTTACATAGGACGGAACGGTATTTTACCTTTCATGTGAAAGCCTGTGAGGAACACAGCTTAGCACTCCATCTGTTGATTTATGGAAAAGATCCAAAGGAACCACAGATGACGATCCGTTTTGGGATCCTACCGGATATGGATACATTAATGTGCATCGACAGGGAGTGGTTTGATGCAAAGGAGCTTTTCCCGGAGAATCTGCCGGGAGAATTAAAGATTGTATGCCATGGAAGACGCATAGAGCAGGCAGAAATCAGCAAAGTAGTGCTGGCTGTACTTCCTGCATGGCATCATGTAAGGATTGCTTTGAAAGATTTTGCATTTACGGACACCCTGCCTAAGGTGACGCTTACTAAGGAAAAGCTGGTGGACGTATTCGGACAGAATAAGCGGAAGGAATGGCCCGGAAAGATCCGCACACAAGAGGAGCTGAAGGAAAAACTGAGGGTGCAGCTATCAGAAAAGGACGGGGCATATCCTTTTTCTGATTGGTCTGTCTATGGAGGCTTTACGGGCAAGAAGCTTACAGAAGGAACAGGATTTTTCGGCAAAAAGAAGGAAGAAAACGGTACCTGGTGGCTTACAGATCCTCTGGGGAACGCTTTCTTAAGCGTGGGACCGGACTGTGTGGGAGCAGGGATAGATTGCCGCATTGATGGTTTAGAGAAGAATCTGGACTGGCTGCCGGAGAAAAAAGATCCGGAATATGGGGGCTTTTTTGGTCCCAAGAGGAAATTTAAGAAGCCTGGCAGTAAACGGAAATTCCAATGCTTTTCCTACTCAGAGGCAAATCTTTATCGTGCCTTCGGCGCAGAATGGAAATCAGACTGGCAGGCCATGATGGTGGGACAGCTAAAGAAGCATGGCATGAATACCTTGGGCAATTGGAGCGACCCTGCCTTGTTTGGCACTACAGGCATCCCTTATGTGACATCCCTGCCCAAATTCCCGGATACGAAGCAGTTTATTTTCAGAGACTTTCCGGATGTGTTCAGTGAGGAATATGAGAGAAATTCAGGTAAGTGTGCAGAGGCGCTGAAGGCAAGAGCAGACGATCCCTGGATGATCGGATATTTCCTTAGAAATGAACCCAGCTGGGCTTTTGTGGATAATCTGGTGCTGGCGGACGAGGTATTGTACAATCCTGCGGAAACCTGCTGCAAAACAGAGCTGATCCACAGGCTGGAAGAGAAATATCATACCATCAAGGCCTTGAACAGAGCCTGGAAAACAGATTTTGCAGGTTTTGAGGATTTAAGGCTTTCCCAGAAGGAAATCTCCAAGCGTTCCAAGGCGGCCAGAGAGGATATGAGAAGCTTTTCCAAGGAAATGCTTGGGCGCTATGTGGAGATCCCTTCCAGAGCCTGCAGACAGGCAGATCCTAATCATATGATTCTGGGAATGCGCTGGGCCTGGATCTCTGACCCGGATCTGGTGACAGGATGGGAAAATTTTGACGTCTTTTCCATCAACTGCTATGCAGTAGATCCTACGGACGCCATCCAGAATATCGTTAATTTAGGAGTGGATCTGCCGGTTATGATCGGAGAGTTTCACTTTGGTGCTCTTGACGCAGGTCCCTCAGCTACAGGACTGGAGGGAGTGCCTTCCCAGCATGACAGAGGAACTGCCTACCGCTTTTATTGTGAAAAGGCAGTGGCTCACAAAAACGGTGTGGGCTGCCATTATTTCCAGTGCTATGATCAGTTCTGCTTAGGACGCTTTGATGGGGAAAATTATAACATCGGCCTGTTTGATATCTGTTCCCAGCCTTACCCCGATATGATGGAGCAGGTGAAGCTTTGCAGCAGTGAAATGTACCTGGTGGCGGATGGAAAGAAGGAAGCGGTAAAGGAGCATGCGCCTTCCATTCCCATGATTGCTTATTAATTTCAGAGGGGGAAGAAAATGGAGCGTACCTATTCCTTAGATGAGCTTTCGGAAAAATTTTTCTTAAGCAAGTACCATATCTGTCGGCTGTTTAAGGAAGCCACAGAAGTCACGGTCAGCGAATATGTCAATATTTAGAGAGTTAAAAAAGCTAGGCATTACCTGGAAGAGACAAAGCTTTCCGTTTCAGAGATCGCACTGATAATTCGAAACAAAATTTATACTGCATTACAGTCCTATCCGCAACTTTTTTCTGAACACTTCGCCGGATGCCTTGTGTTTCTTCGGATATTCGTATATACTATATTGTGTTGAGTATTACCCATGCGGAGGTGCGGTAGGAACGGGATCAAGGGCTATATCTCCATTCGGGAGGCGTCCTACCGTTGGGGCGTGTCAGAGCGGCTGGTCAACCAATACTGCGCCGAAGGGCGGATCCCCGACGCGTCCCGGTTCGGGCGTTCATGGGCAATCCCGGAAAACGCGGAAAAGCCGTCCGATCCGCGCTTCAAGGGGCAGCACCGCGATTCTGGCAGAACAAGCACCTGACGGATACCCCTCTGCATTGGAAGCATCCGCAAAAAGGAAGTGAACGCTATGACCTGCGATGAGAGCTTGTACCGCCAATATCTGAGCGGCGACGACGAAGGGCTTAATGCCCTGATGAAAAAATACGGCGACCCCCTGACCCTGTATATTGACGGCTATCTGCATGACGTTCACGAGGCAGAGGAGCTGATGCTGGACGTTTTCGCCTATCTGTTCACCAAAAAGCCCCGCATCCGGGACGGCGGCTTCAAGGCGTATCTCTATAAGGCCGCGCGGAATATGGCGCTGCGCCATAAGAGCAAGCGAAAGCCCCTGTTCAGCCTTGATGCGCTTGCAGACGAGCCGGACGGACGGCTGCTGGCGGAGGAGGTCATCCGGACGGAGGAGCGAAACCGCATCCTGCACTTCTGCATGGATGAGATGAACCAGGACTACCGTGAAGTCCTGTATCTCATCTATTTTGAGGATATGAGCTACGCGCAGGCGGCGGAG
>ULUL01029717.1_pt1 | contig 33405 bp, 29 predicted proteins | sample 1958481 | NCBI WGS metagenome assembly ULUL01 (sample SAMEA4835759, study PRJEB28245) | human gut metagenome | biome: gut microbiome; material: fecal sample | place: Denmark | collected 2008 | reverse complement strand
ATCGACTTTCATGAATGGTGATGTCTGCGACAGCAGACATGCCGTTCCTTCTCTATAGCTGTCTGAGAAGAACCTCAAGTTCTTCATAGGTTTCAATTTCATTAATGGCTGCCCGAAGTCTGGCGGAGTGAGGAAATCCGCTGGTATACCACGCTACATGTTTACGCATCTCCCGGATACCAGTATAAGTTCCCTTACATTCTAACTGCATCCTTGCATGACGCAGCATCATGTCCACAACTTCCTCCTTTGACGGCTTCGGCAGATGCTCTCCTGTTTCCAGATAATGCAGCGTCCTGGAGAAAATCCACGGATTTCCCTGAGCGCCACGGGCAATCATAACACCATCGCATCCGGTCTCCTCCATCATCTGCACTGCCTTTTCCGGTGTATTGACATCGCCGTTACCGATTACCGGGATAGACACTGCTTCTTTTACCTGACGGATGATCTCCCAGTCCGCCTGACCTGCATAATACTGTGCCCGTGTCCTTCCGTGGACTGCAACCGCAGCAGCGCCGCAATCTTCAATGATCCTTGCAATCTCCACAGCATTTACACAAGTATCATCAAACCCCTTCCGTATTTTGACTGTCACTGGTTTTTGTATGGCTTTTACCGTCTTACTCACAATCTCGCGCACCAATTCCGGGTTCTTCATCAATGCCGAACCTTCCCCATTATTAACAATCTTCGGAACGGGACATCCCATATTAAGATCCAGGATATCGAACGGACGTTCTTTAATCTGCTTTGCAATCTCACTGATAATATCCGGATCAGAACCAAACAACTGCAAAGACACCGGATGCTCGGAAGGATGAATCTCCATCAGACTTTCCGTATTTTTATTCCTATAAAGAATCGCCTTTGCACTGACCATCTCCATACAGATCAATCCTGCCCCCTGTTCCCTGCATAAGACACGGAACGGCAGATCCGTCACCCCTGCCATCGGCGCCAGTACCAGCGGATTCTCAAGTGTCACATTACCGATCTCCAGTGTCTTCACAATTCTCTCCTTCTTCCAGATTCTCTCCCAGGAAAAACACTTTATAAAATAATTCCAGATTCTCAAACAATTCCTGCTTCTCCGACTGAAGCTGCTTAATCCTAAGCGCACCTCCGATATCATCATACATCGCATCAGCGTCCAAAGCTTCCGTACTCATCTCAAGTGTGCCGTCCTCCGTGAAAAACAACTGAAAAATACCGCCGATCTCTACCGTATACATGACACACATCACATGCAGCTCATCCTGTATCGACTGCGGCAGTGAAGAAAAATCCGGATTAAAATAATACTTTTGCTCATATGCATTCGCTGCACATAAAACTACTTTATCAGAATACATAAACTGGCTATTCTCCTCTTCTACATTATTATCTTACACATAGCTGTACAGTCCACGCACGGAAACTTCACCTGCATAGACAGCAATAATCTCCCCGTCCTGCCTCTCCACCAGTAGTTCCCCGTGTTCATTGATTCCCCTTGCAATACCCTCAAATGGGTTTTTAGGATCCAGGACTCTTACCTGATGATCCCGGTTTGCAAGTATTCTATTATACGCCTCCACCAGTCCCTCAAGATTCTCCGTCTCCAGAAAACATTCATAATTTCTGGAAAATGCGTCCAGTACACCTCGCATGACCGTCTGGCGATCCAGTATCTTTCCGGCGGCTATACGAAGAGAAGTTGCCACACTTTTCAATTCCTCAGGAAATTTCTGATTGTTCACATTGATTCCCACACCAATTACGATATAATGAATGCCGTCCATGCCGGCGCTCATCTCTGTCAGAATTCCGCAGATTTTTTTCCCGTCTACAACCACATCATTCGGCCACTTAATCTGCACAGGCAGGTGCAGGACATCTGCAACACCTTCTGCCACTGACAATCCCATAACCAGAGTCAGTTGGGAGGCATGTTCCGGTAAAATCTTCGGCCGCAGCAATAGTGACATATAGATCGATTCCCCTTTGGGCGAATCCCAGCTTCTTCCGCGCCGCCCTCTGCCTGCTGTCTGTGCATCAGCCAAAGCGAGGGTGCCTTCCGGCGCCCCCTCTTCAGCCATCCGTTTTGCATAGAGGTTGGTGGAATCAACTTCTTCCTGAAAACAGATCTTAATATTCATAATTTTATGCTCCCAACGTCGCCGCCATCACTGCCTTAATGGTATGCATCCGATTCTCCGCCTCATCAAATACCTTAGACTGCAGAGATTCAAACACTTCATCGGTAACTTCCATGTCTTTGATACCGAACCGATCATAAATTTCTTTACCGATCTTCGTCTTTAAATCATGGAACGCAGGCAGGCAGTGCAGGAAAATTGCCTCCGGTTTTGCAAGTTCCATAACACGCTTCGTAACTTTATACGGAGTCAGCGCCTTGATCCGCTCCTCCCATACTTCATCCGGCTCACCCATGGAAACCCATACATCCGTATAGATCACGTCTGCACCTGTAGCTGCCGCCGCAACATTTTCCGTAAGTGTAATAGTACCGCCGCTCAGACTCGCCCATTCTTCACACTGGCTTACCAGTTCCTGATTCGGGAAATAAGCCTCTGCAGTACATGCCACAAAATGCATTCCCAGCTTTGCACAGGCAATCATCAGGGAATTGCCCATATTATAACGGGCATCACCCATATATACCAGTTTAATCCCTTTCAGTTTTCCGAACTGCTCCCGGATGGTCAGCATATCTGCCAGCATCTGTGTCGGATGGTATTCATTGGTCAGACCATTCCAGACCGGAACACCTGCATATTTTGCCAGCTCTTCCACAATTTCCTGTCCGTATCCCCGGTATTCGATCCCATCAAACATACGTCCCAGAACGCGGGCAGTGTCTTCGATGCTCTCCTTTTTACCAATCTGGGATCCCGACGGATCCAGATATGTTGTACCCATACCAAGATCGTGAGCCGCTACCTCAAAAGCACAGCGGGTTCTTGTACTCGTCTTTTCAAAGATTAATGCTACATTCTTCCCACGCAGGGTATCAACCGCAATATTCTTTTTCTTCTTCTCTTTCAATTGGGCAGAGAGATCCAGTAAATAATTGATCTCCTCCGAAGTAAAATCTTTTAATGTTAAAAAATTACGTCCTCTCAAGTTCATCGGAACCATCCTCCTCCATCTCCCGTACAGACCGCTGCTCTGCAACTCTGTGTCAGCCTGTCTGATTATCTTTTACTATGTATTCTCAAAGGCAGCCGGCTGTCACAGCAACCGACTGCCTTTCTGAAGCATGTTTGAAACTTACTTCTTATCACTTACAACCTCTTTCAATGTAGTTGCCAGACTTGCCAGCCCCTGAAGATCGGAAGGCACCACAATCTTGGTTGCCTGCCCGTCTGCCATATGTGCCAAAGCTTCCAGACTCTTCAGCGTCAGCACTGCTTCATCTGCACCGGCTTCCTTCAGCATACGGATACCGTCTGCATTCGCCTGCTGCACTTTCAGGATCGCCTCTGCCTGACCCTCTGCCTCACGGATACGTTTCTCCTTCTCAGCTTCTGCCTTCAGGATCGCCGCCTGCTTCTCAGCTTCTGCATCCAGGATTGCGGACTCTTTTTTACCTTCCGCTACCAGGACCGTAGACTTTTTCTCACCTTCTGCGATCAGGATGGATTCACGTCTTTCACGTTCTGCTTTCATCTGCTTCTCCATCGCTTCCTGAATTGCCGCCGGAGGCATGATATTCTTCAATTCCACACGGTTGACCTTAATCCCCCATGGATCTGTAGCGATATCCAAAGCAGCACGCATCTTGGTATTGATAATCTCACGGGACGTAAGCGTCTCATCCAGCTCCATCTCACCGATAATATTACGAAGTGTGGTCGCTGTCAGATTCTCGATTGCCATAATCGGATTCTCAACGCCATAAGCAAAAAGTTTCGGATCTGTAATCTGGAAGAATACGACCGTATCAATCCGCATGGTAACATTATCCTTTGTGATAACGGGCTGGGGCGGAAAATCCACAACCTGTTCTTTCAAATTCACTCTTTTCGAAATTCTCTCAAGAAACGGCATTTTAAAATGAAGACCGGTCCCCCATGTCGTCTTATATGCACCTAATGTCTCAATTACATACGCCTTTGCCTGCGGAACAATCTTAATACAAGATGCAAGCACCCACAGCAACAATACAATAAAAACAATGAATACAATTAATCCTGCCATAAAGTATCTCCCTTTCCCTTTACTTCTCTGACGATAGCTTTTACTCCATCGACCCGCACAATCTGCACAACTTTTCCAACCATAATCTTCTGACCTTCCTGATCTGCGCGTGCGGTCCATGTGATTCCATTCACCGTGATCTCACCCTGTCCCAGAAGATTATTAATCTCTCCGGTAACTACCGCCTGTTCACCAATCAGACTGTCAACATTCGTAGCCGTAGTCTTTCCGTTCAGATACCTGACTGCCAACGGTCTTGTAAATATCAACAACACCACAGACACCGCAAAAAACAGAATCACCTGTATAAAGATATTCGCTCCCAGCAGCGCCGCAAGAAATGCGACCAGCGCACCGCCTGCAAACCAGATGGTAGATAATCCAAGCGACAGCACTTCAATTACCAACAGAACAATCAGCAGAATCAGCCAGATAATCGGGTTATTAATCAACCAGTTAATCGAGTTATTGACCAACTCCATACAGCTCCCCTTTCCAGCTCCTCCCGTCCGAACACCTGATCCGAACCATTCAAAAAGGATTTGCTATTTACGTTATATCATACTATATCCCCACAAAAAACACAAGAGATTCTCGAAGGATTTCAGTCGTGAAGGAGGGACGGACGCAGAGGGAGCAAAGCCTCCCTGCCCCGGCTTTGCTCCCTCTGCTGTGCATCTCCCCGAATAGTGGTAATAATTAAAGATATACGATATACTAATATACTGACCCATTCACCCGAAGTCAGCAGTGAAGAACGGGATTTTGCTGCTTAAGTTTGTGCATCTGCAGACCTGTTACAAGTTCTTAAAGGAAAGAGGCGCTGTTTTTACAGACAGAATCCGGTATTCCAAACCGGATTCTGAAGGGCACTGAGTTGGAAAAACATCAGTTTTTCCGACGAATTGCCCTGGTTCTGTAAAAACAGCGCCTCTTTCCTTTTTAGAACTTGTTAAGGTCGAAGCCGCATAAACTTAAGCAACAAAATCCTGCTCCTCACTGCGTCCGTCCCTATTATTCCCATTAATAAAAGTGCTGATTCCCAATCTGTATTCCTTTGCCGGAGCCGCTGTTGAAGTACAGGCAGTTTCCTACGGGATTTTCTCCGTTCAGCGCTGCCTGAGCGGCTTCGTAACAGTCGCTTCTGGCTCCGTTTGCAAGTGTTCTGGACAGGCTTCCATTGGAAACCGGTGAGAACTGTCCGCCCTGGTATACGACTGCACTGATGCTGTCCGGGAAAGAACCGCTGTTCACACGATTCAGTACAACCGCTCCCACGGCTACTTTTCCGGTACGGCTCTCACCGCCCGCCTCACACTGAATGATTGCTGCCAACAGATCCAAATCGCCTCCGCCGACACTCACAGAAGAAGCGGAAGCAGATGTGCTCTGGGATTCGGAAGCCTGAACCTTCTCGGAAACCTGCTGCGCTGCTGCCTGTGCAGCTTCGGCTTTGCGGCGTTCTTCTAACTGTGCCTGATATTCGTCGGTGGTCAATGCCACAAAGTCCAGGTCATTCAAGTTCAGGTACTGTCCATTCACATATGCCGGAGTACCATTTACGGATACCTGATACCATTCCCCTTCCTCTCCGGTCACAGTAAGTTTACTTCCGTTTTCCGGTACTGCGATAATTTCAGCCTCCGTGTTTGCCTCAGCTCTTACACGAAGACCTTCTCCGCTGACGGTTCCGGTTATTCCGCAAACATTCATATAGTGAACTCTTGCTTCCTCCCCAAAGACAAGCAGGTCATTTCTCACATAACCTTCCACATTACCGGATTTAATTTTACTCCAACTTCCGTCATTCTCAAGGATCTCTGCGGCATGTCCCGGAAGAAGCACTCCCACCGCTTCCGAATCCACAGTTGCCTGAGAACGGACATTTGCATATGATTGAACATTTGCGGCGCCTCTGTTATTCCACGCCGCTGTATCTAAAATACTCTCCTCGTTTGTAACAACTGCTGATGTTGTTTCAGCAAATACCGGTACAGCCATGATTGTAGTCAGTGTCACCGCGCTCCCTACCGCAAAACCAACACCTTTTTTTGTAACTCTCATACTTACCTCCTAACTATTATTTGATGCTATTCTTTTCAATCAGTCAAACTATGTATTGCTTCTATCTCGATTGTAAAATTAATTGCACCATTTGTTACAACTTTGTTAACTTTTGTTACAAACAGATTCTATCATCATTACATTTTCTTGTCAACTAGAACTTTTTTACAAAAACCTTCACAGAAACCATAAAAAGTTCCCGAATTGCTATAAATTTCGTGCGGCTTAAAACAGAACAGAAAGAAAACAGAGAAACATGCAGAAAAAGATCATACAAAACAGGGACCGCCATCCGGCATCCTACGATGCACAGACAGCAGTCCCTGCTGATGTGATTTTATATTTTTGACCCCTATGATACACGGATTGCTCCGCATTTCATGCTTCCGCAATCCTAAAAACATTCGAAATCCGCCCTATTCGGGCTACTTTCTCATGTTTTACGGGTCCCAAAGTCATGCTTTTTCATGCAAGCATGAAACGCATAACCTTTTGACCCTGGTATCATATTTTTAAAATCTAACATATTGACTATGCGATATAAAAATTTCCGAAAGAAAACATCACTTTCATGTACGGTGATGTCTGCATTAACAGACAGGTCCGTTCATCAGGATAAACTGTAGAGTGATGCATCGGTCGGCCGATTCTGATCCCAAACGCTGCCCGCATCAATCAAATCATTGAGACGGTCGGATCCCTGATATACTGATTGATACAACCGATAACCGTCCAGATTTCTCCGTCCCATCCGCAGATAAAGATCTCCGATCTGTACAAAGTACTGGGAAGAATCCACGTTACAGAAAATGTTAAATCCCTGTCCTTTCAGATACTGGAATTTCTCAGTAGATGCATATTCTTCATTCCAATTTGCCAAATCCTGACCATGAGCAAAGATAATAGTATCAGAACCACCAATCAAAGGGGCAACATAATTCAGCCATTTTTCGGTGTCTGCCTGCACACGTTCCAGAGAAGCATCACCAATACGCATATGCCCCCATGTGTGGCTGGCAAATTTCCATCCATCTGCCTTGATGGCCTCCGCTACCTTCTTCGCTTCCTCACATTCAGCCTCCCAGTTGAAATCCGGGTGAGCATCCAGCCATGCCTGCTGATCCTTGGAAAGATCTTCTCTGGTCTTATATGCGATATCCGTACGGTATCCAAGAATTCCGTTATACCCGGTCAACGCGATGGTTCCCTTTGCACCCTTATAAGAAAAGTCAGGATGTTCTTCCAGAAACTGATCCAGAAGCGGAACACAGTCGTAGGCCCCTGTAATCACCGAACCGTCATCCTGAATATACTCACAGGTTGGTTTTCCATTCTCATCCAATACCATCTTTGAGGCAATGCCGCGTCCGTCATAACTATGGTAGTAACTCAGATCATCCAGCGACAATACAAACGGAATCTTACCCGGCGGAAGCATAATCTGCTTCTTTGTGATATGAACAACTCCGTTCTCATCTGTGGTCTCTTCAACCATGTCTTTTAAATCTACCAACACATACCCTCTCTCATACATCTGCTGATTGATCCGGTTGAATTCATCCACCGTCGTCATCCACTGACAGAACCCGGGGGTCAGATCTCCCGGCTGAGAAAATGCCTTCTGAGGGTCTACCACCAAAGAATGATAGAATACATGCGTTACCTTGGACGGATCTGTTGCCACAAGTGAACTCTGTGCTGTCTGGTATTCTGCCAGCTTTGTGATTACATCCGCATCACTGTTCGCATCCGGTATCTCATTGAGTTTTGCGATTGCTCCTTCATAATCATACTGCACTGCCATCCGTGCGGCTTCCTCCATCTTGGAAGTCTTATCATCCACCGGAATAGAGGCAGAAGAACTCTGGGAAGCGCTCTCCGAAGAACTGCTGTTACTCTTTTGGGCGGTTTCCCCTGGCTTTTTTTCCTTCTTATTCAGCCCTCCGGCCAACACAAAGATGGAAAAGCCAAGCACACAAAGCAATACAACCAGAATCGAAGACTTAATAATCATCACCCTGCGTCTTTTCCTCCGGCGCTGCTCTTTTCTCCTGGCAGCAGAAACACTCTCCCTTCCCATACCAGTAATCTTATTCTGATTTCCGGAAGCCGTATGTTTCCCAGCCGCGTCTCTTTTCCCGGAATTTTCTTTTACTCTTTTATCTTCTCCCATATACGCCTCCATATTTTATGTATTATAATTACTTAGCACCTTCCACCTCTCATGAAAGTCAGCTGCTTTGTACTGCGCACTCCCGCAACTACCGCCGGTATTCGTAATCGGGACTATCATTCACTGTTAATTGTATTGTACCTTACCCGGTGGGAAAAGTCGAGTACCAACAATCTTACTTTTTTCTTATCTTCTCTGCCGATATGCCTCATACATTAAAATAGAAGATGCAATCGCTGCATTCAGCGATTCCACCTTTCCCTCCATCGGAATCTTTATGAACGAGTCCGCCCGGGAAGAAAGGCGTTCACTCAAACCATTTCCTTCATTTCCAATAAAAAATGCGGTCCCTCTCCTATAATCTTCGCAGTCGTAGGCATTCTCTCCCCGAAGATGAGCAGCATACGTATGGATACTCCTCTTTTCCAATTCGGGTAATATTTCACATAAATCCTCCACATACAGAAAGGGCATCCGGTAAATGGAACCCATCGTAGAACGGATTGTCTTGGGATTGAACAGATCTACCGTATTTCTGCTGAGCAGAATTCCCGTTACACCTGCGCCTTCAGCTGTTCGGAATATGGTTCCCACATTACCCGGGTCCTGCAGGTCTTCTAAAATTACACAAAGAGGATTGTCTCCTTTTAAGACCTCATCCAGCGTATAGACCGGCATCTTTACAAGGCACAGGATTCCCTGTGGTGTCTGGGTATCAGACATCTGAGTAAAGATACGTTCCTCTACTACTTCATAATCTATCCCATCCAACACATTTTTATGCTCAATTTCAAAATTCTCCGTCACATATACCTGTTCCAGCCATTCCCGGGGGGCTTCCTGAAACATCTTTCTTCCTTCCACTACGAAAATCTGCTGCTTTTTCCGCTCTCTGGCCTTCCTGCTTAATTGTATGACACGCTTTACCTGCGTATTGGAACTGCTGGTAATCATAGAAACCTCCAAAAAAGCTGCCACATATCCCTGGTACCTTGCACTGGACTGCGGCAGCTTTCAAATATCTTATTTATTTACTGTAATTGTAAGAAAGTGCCCGCGCAATCTCATACTGGTATTCCGGTATGGACTTGGTCATGGCAAGTGCCTCATTGATATCGAAGTCTACATATTCACCATTCCGGTAACCGACAACTCTCTTCGTTTTTCCTTCCAACAGAAGGTCTACTGCGTAAGCACCCATGATGGACGCATATACACGGTCTTTACAAGTCGGACTTCCGCCTCTCTGCATGTGTCCCAGGATGGTTGCACGTGTCTCGATTCCGGTAGCTGCCTCAATACGGCGCGCCATACTTGTAGAATGTCCGATTCCTTCTGCATTTATGATAATATGATGCTTTTTCCCTTTTCTACGGTTTTCGATAATATTCTCAATAATCTTCTGCTCATCGTAGTCATAATTTTCAGGAAGAAGGATATCTTCCGCACCATTGGCAATCCCACACCAAAGGGCAATATATCCGGCATTTCTTCCCATAACCTCGATGATACTGCAACGCTCATGAGAAGTGGAGGTATCGCGCACCTTATCAATCGCTTCCATGGCAGTGTTCACCGCCGTATCAAATCCGATGGTGTACTCCGTACAGGCGATATCCAAATCGATAGTTCCCGGTACTCCAACCGCGTTGATCCCCAGATTGGCCAACTTCTGTGCTCCCGCAAAAGAACCGTCTCCGCCGATTACAACCAGACCGTCAATCCCATGCTTACGGCAAGTCTCCGCCGCCTTTTTCTGCCCCTCTTCCGTACGCATTTCTGCACAGCGGGCAGTATACAGAATTGTACCGCCTCGTTCGATGGTATCAGATACGTCTTTTGCCGTCATATCGATAATCTCTTCATTCATAAGACCGTCATATCCCTTCAGGATACCTTTCATCTGGACACCTTTCTGAAGTCCGCGGCGTACTGCTGCACGGATCGCCGCATTCATACCCGGTGCGTCTCCGCCGCTGGTCAAAACACCGATTGTCTTTATTTTGTTTTCTGCTGCCATTTTATTCCCTCCGTCTTTTATCGTTGCGTGATAAAAATTTCATTCCTCTAATCCAAAATCCAAATACAAGCTTTATTCTAATGCATTTTTTCACGTTTTTCAATATTCTTTTCCACAACTTTCACATTGTCCTGACCATAGGATTTCGTCAGATTTGTCAAAAGTTGGCTGTCTGCTTTTACATTTCGGCTTTGAGGCAATCTTTTCAATGCTTTTTCGGAGCGAATATACAGAACCACGCCGTCTGACCCATCGGATTCACGCAGCATTTCGTAAAGGCGCGCCACCTCTTTTTCATATACCTCACGTGTGGGGAATTGTATCCAAAGTTCCTTCTGAACCTCGTCGAAAGGATAAATTTTCTCACAGATCAGCTTACTCGGTCTGTCTTCCTCCACAGATACACGTCCCTTAATAAATACCTTGGAATCCACACTCATAAGCGCTGCATTTAACTCATAATCTCTTGGAAACACCACAACTTCCACCGTCCCCAGCAAATCTTCTACCGTCAAAAATGCCATGGTTTTATTCGTCTTCGTATATTTAACGGTTTTATCGGTAATCATACCTCCGATAATTTCTTTTGCCCCATCCTGAACCTTCGGCTCTCCTGTCTCTTCATCCGGCTGAAAATCCGCAGTAACCGCTGATATATTCTTTCTCCATCTCTCTTCATATTCTTCCAGAGGATGACCGCTGATATACACACCAATCACCTCTTTCTCAAACGCCAGCTTCTCTTCTTTGGTATATTCCCCCACATCCGGAAGTTTTACTTCATAGGCTTCCTTTTCTTCCGGAGAAAAGAGGTCAAAAAGACTCATCTGCCCGGTCAGGCTATTCTTCTTCTCACGGTTCACATCCTCAAGAAGCTGTACATAAATCATCATAAACTGCTTTCTGGTTCCTCCCAGACTGTCAAAGGCACCTGATTTGATAAAATTCTCCAATGTCCGCTTATTCACTTCTTTTCCGCTGAGGCGTTCAATAAAATCCTTCAGATTACGAAACGGGCCACTTTGCTTCCGCTCCTCCACGATGGCTTCCATCACAGGTTTTCCGATTCCTTTCACAGCAGAAAGCCCATACCGGATCGCTCCATGTTCCACGGTAAACACACCCTCGCTTCGGTTAATATCCGGCGGAAGCAGATCAATTTTCATAGCGCGGCAGTTGAGAATATACTCAGAAACCTTCCCCGGATTATCAATACAGGAAGTCATAAGCGCCGCCATAAATTCCACCGGATAATAATATTTCAGGTATGCCGTCTGATAAGAAACCACTGCGTAAGCCGCCGCATGGGACTTGTTAAACGCATATTTTGCAAAATCAATCATCTCATCATAAATCTGATTGGCTACGGCTTCGTCAATTCCATTTGCTACACAGCCTGGGACTCCTTCCTCCGGATTGCCGTAAACAAAGTTCTGCCGTTCTTTCTCCATTACCGCCGCCTTTTTCTTGGACATGGCACGGCGGAGAAGATCACTTCGTCCTAACGTATATCCCGCCAGATCCCGCACGATCTGCATGACCTGCTCCTGATAGACGATACAGCCATAGGTTGCTTCCAGAATCGGCTTTAACTGCGGACAGCGGTATGTGATTGTCTCCGGATGATTCTTTCCCCGGATATACTGGGGAATAAAGTCCATCGGACCGGGACGGTACAGGGAGATTCCGGCAATGATATCCTCCAGACTCTGGGGTTTCAGTTCCTTCATAAAGCTCTTCATCCCCGCACTTTCCAACTGGAAGACACCTTCACACTTACCGGAGCCGATCATGGCAAGAACCTTCGGGTCATTGTAGTCAATCTTCATCAGATCCAGGCTGATTCCATTATCACGTTCCGCCAGCCGCTGGGCGTTCTGAATGACGGTCAGCGTACGCAGACCCAAAAAGTCCATCTTCAGAAGTCCCAGTTCTTCCAGTGTCGTCATCGTAAACTGGGTTGTGATCGTTCCGTCGGATGCTCTGGAAAGAGGTACGTATTCATCCACAGACTTCTGAGAAATCACCACACCTGCAGCGTGCATGGAAGTATGCCGCGGCAAACCTTCCAGACGCTTGGACATATCAATCAGATGATGCACTTCCTCATCTGTATCATAGGCATTCTTCAACTCATGATTCATCTTCAATGCTTTGTCTATGGTAATATTCAGTTCATTTGGAATCATCTTTGCAATGACATCCACCGCCGCATAAGGCATATCCAGAACCCTGCCCACATCCCGTATAACACCGCGGGCAGCCATCGTACCAAAGGTTACGATCTGAACCACCCGGTCTGTACCGTATTTGCGCACTACATAGTCAATAACCTCCTGGCGCCGTTCAAAGCAGAAATCAACGTCGATATCCGGCATGGATACACGTTCCGGGTTCAGGAAACGCTCGAACAGCAGATTGTAACGCATGGGGTCCAGTTCGGTAATTCCAAGGGTATAGGACACGATACTTCCCGCCGCTGAACCACGCCCGGGTCCCACAATAATATCATGATCTCTGGCATACTTGATAAAATCCCAGACGATCAGGAAATAGTCCACATAACCCATTGTCTGAATCGTATCAAGTTCATAGGTAAGCCGCTCCCGCAGTTCCTCCGTAACCGGATGATAGAGCCGTTCCAATCCTTCAAAACAAAGTTTATTCAGATATTCCCAGGATGTATAACCATCGGGAACATCGAATTTCGGCAGCTTTGTCACACCGAATTCAAATTCCACATGACACCGGTCTGCGATTTTCTGGGTATTTTCCAGTGCTTCAGGCGCATAAGAAAACAACTCTGCCATCTCCTCCGGTGACTTTACATAATACTGACCGCCAACATAACGCATCCGATCCTCATCCGCCAGCTTCTTGCCGGTCTGGATACAGAGAAGAATGTCGTGGGAAGCCTCATCCTCCGCATAGGTGTAATGGATATCATTGGTAGCAACCAGTCCGATCCCGGTCTCTTTGCTCATCCGCATCAACTGCTGATTGACCAGACGCTGCTCTGCAATTCCATGATCCTGCATCTCCAGAAAATAATTGCCTTCCCCAAAGATCTCCCGGTAACGAAGCGCCGCTCTCTTCGCCTCCTCGTATAACCCTCTCACCAGATACCGTGCAACCTCGCCTGCCAGACATGCAGAAAGAGCAATCAGACCCTCATGGTATTTCTCTAAAAGATCCATGTCCACACGAGGCTTGTAATAATATCCTTCCACGAATCCTTTGGAGACAATCTTCATCAGATTGTCATAACCCTTCTGGTTTTCAGCCAGCAGAACCAGATGGTAATAGCGGTCTTCTCCGCTGCCCACTTCCCGATCGAATCTGGAACCGGGTGCTACATAGACTTCACAGCCGATAATCGGATTAATACCGGCTTCCTTTGCCGCACGGTAAAAATCAATAACGCCGAACATTACGCCGTGATCCGTGATCGCCGCACTGTTCATGCCCAGTTCTTTCACCCGGGCAACATATTCTTTTATTTTATTGGAACCGTCCAGAAGACTGTATTCCGTATGGGTGTGTAAATGTACAAAACTCAAAGCCAATCTCCTCTTTCTATCTACCAATAGTTCTATCATAACAGATAATGAGGTTCTTGTCATATCATTTAATGAAAAATGCCGCAAGGAAACAGTTCCTCACGGCTGCATATCAGATATTTTATTCCAGCTATATTTATTTCAAACCATGTTATATCCCTAAAACTTTTGCCGCTTCATCAGCTATCTGTAAAAGTTCCCGTTCGCTCTCAATATCACTTGCATAAGGATATGTCGCAGCGCACTTTTCAAACTGCTCTTTTATCTGATTTACTTTTGTCATATCTTTTTCATAAAGCAGGAAAAAAGCATACTCGGTACGTAGAACCGACGGGAATTTCTTCATCTGCTTCATGAACTTCAACTGTTCTTTTGTCCGCAGGTTGTTGATTACCTGTTCGTCTTCGTTCCCAATCAGTTCACAATACAATCTATCACAGGCAAGTAAGTTATTATACAATCCAACAATCGCCGTATTCATAGAACATAGTTTATCTATTAATTCCCCTGCTTCCTCAAATTTGTGCTGATCCATGAGACGATTCTCATAAAATACCGCCATTGCTGCTGTCATACTGTTCTGCATTTCATCATCTTCCGGAATGCCAAACCACTCCTCCGGCATCTCTTTCAGGCGTAACCCTTTGGCAATTTGTTCACTGATCTTCATCTGCACCCAAAAAGAACGAAGGGCAGCAGAAGATTTCCCAAGAGATTTTGCATTATACCCATCGTTATCTACCGAACCGAGCCGCATGGGAACACCGTTCATGAAAGCAACTCCGATTCCGACAATGCTCATAAGCAATAGGAAAAATGACAGGTAACGTATCTCTTTACAAAGGAAATACGCCCCTGCAAAGATAAGCGATGAAATAATATTCATAAAAGACCCGCCAAGATTATACAGAAAAAACGGAATTTTTCCATCCTCCATATCCGGCGGACACATCAGACATTGACCGTCGGTTCCCTCAAGAGACATTTTCCGAAATCTGACTTTTTCATTTTCCTTTATCCACATCAGATTGCCGATTCTGAATGATAAAAAGCGATACCCTGACAGAAGTCCAAACACCAGATGTCCCGTCTCGTGTATAATAATCTGCAAAAATGCCGCCGCATACATCGCAATCAGCATCAGGCCGAAAACAACTATGTATTTTCCCAAAGGCATATCGCCTTTCGAAATCGCTTCAAGATATCTGGCCATCAAAACACCGCATGCTGCTCCTATCAGTATAAAAAGCAGTCCACTTAAATATTTATTTCTTTTTCGAGTTTTCTTTTTGTTTTTCTTATCCACTTTATTTTCCTTTCACTTTTTCAGTTAAATGACAGAATCTGAGATTTCTATCTGTTCTCTTATCTGACGATTATGTCCTACCTTCCATCCCTTCCCCTCCAAAATGACTGAATGCCATCCTTATCAGCGCTTCTGCCCAATAACCTATTTAGAAAACAGGCGGCACATTCCTCGTAAACCTTCCATATATAAAATGAGAAGTTTGTATTGCTCACTAAATATTTAATGCAGAAAGCAAATTGTTTATTGCATGAATAATAATTACAACTAATAAATTATTCGTTTTATTATAAATCATACCAAATAATAATCCGGGTACTGCATATAAAATTAACTCCTTAGAAAATCCACTATGAAGTATTCCGAATATAATTGCGGTAAATAATATTGAAATAACTCTTCCATGAACCTTAAATTTATTTTTCACCCAATTTTGTAAAATATATCTAAAAATAATTTCCTCAACGATTGGAGCTGCAACTACCCTGGCAAAACAACATAATAAATAAATGTTGAAATTCAACCCATTGCCTGCATCAATTATTTTTTGATTACTTGTATTCAGGGAACCTATACTAATTGAATACAGATAATTAAAAATGACTTCAAATCCCAGGAAAAGGCAGCTATAGATTATTACTGTTTTTATCAGTTCAAATACCTTACCACATTTTTTTAATTCGTATTTAAACAAGTCCCTGTAAAGATAACATGCAATAAATCCCATAATTGCATAACCTATCATCAATGCCACATAATTCATTGCACTATCATCAACATTATACTTTTTTATATCAAAAATAACTCTTACCAAAATCCGCAGTGGAATCATGCCCAAAAAACATATCGTTATAAAACTTTTTAGCATTAAAATATTTTGCTTTTTAAACATCTCTTCTCTCCCGGTTTTTTGTCAAAATCCCCCGACCACTGAACTTACAATAAATAAAATAAGTGTGAACTCCTCATGAAATTCACAATAAACAGTTCTGTTCCATTCTGGGTGTCTCTGATAAAGGCGGTAAACCGGCCATGTTCAAGACCATTCAGGAACAGATCACCTACCTGTGTACCGCAACAAGCACTAGCCCCTGCTCCTTGCCATCGATGAAGCCCAGTACCTCAGCAATGGCATCCTCAATGGCATCAAGATGCTCATGAATTACGGCTATGATTCCCTGAACTGCTTTACCCTGATCCTCCGCGGTGAGTCACACCTCAATGACATTCTCCGCAAGCCGATCCATGAAGCACTCCGTCAGCGTATCACCATCCATTATAATTATGAAAGGCTCGATGACCATGAAATATCACAATATATCCTTCACAAACTGAACTGTGCCGGTGCTTCACGTAGCATCATCAGCGAAGCTGCCCTTAGCGCTATCCACGGATATTCCCGCGGCAATCCGCGCCGCATCGATAACCTCATGACAAATACCCTGACAATCGGTGCCAATAGGAACGCTAGGTCATTGATGACAAGATCATCCTCGCTACAGTCAACAATCAGAATTTTTAAACATACTTATTCAATTTTCAAGACTGTGACACTCATGTGCTTATAGCCTTATTTCAAAAGAGCCACCTGCTCTTTTAAAATAAGGCTACAAGATCGTGCCGTTTCACAGTATTATCAAGAAACCTGTAAATGAGATGATATTAAGCTCTTGAGATTTCCTATATTAGATATACAAGAAACTTCTTTTTGTTTCATTAGAAACTCACTTTTTCTAGATTTCGATTTCTCCGTCTTTAATTCGTATAATTCTTGAAGTATATCTACATAACTCTTGATTGTGTGTGACCATAATAATGGTTTTCTTATACTGATTACACAAGTGATGTAGCAATTCAATAATTTCCTCAGAACTTTTGTAATCTAGATTTCCCGTTGGTTCATCTGCAAATATAATCTTTGGGCTTTGAATCAATGCTCTTGCAATGGCAACCCTCTGTTGCTGTCCACCAGATAATTGGGATGGCATGCAATCTCTTTTCTCACTCAATCCTACTTCTTCAATGATTTGATCGATCTGTTCTTTATAATCTTTCACCTTCTTATGAGCCAAACGCAGAGGAAGCATAACATTTTCTTCTACAGTTAAAATCGGAATCAAATTGTAAAATTGAAAAATAAATCCTAATTCTTTTAATCTTACATCTGCCAATTCATCTTTGGAAAAAGACGTAATCTCCTTACCTTCTAAAATAACCTTTCCTGAAGTCGGATATTCTAATCCACTCATAATATAAAGCAAGGAACTTTTTCCCGCACCAGACATTCCCATGATTCCTAAGAATTCTCCCTCTTCAATCTGAAGATTAATATTCTTTAACACATTAACTTTGACTTCACCATCATAGACTAAATTAATATCTTTAAGTTCAAGCAAGCTCATAATTTTCTTCGAGTATCCATTATACTCTTTCTCCTTCCTCTCTTTAAATAATATGTTATACCGTTCGTTCTTTAATTAACTGAACCCCATCACTCTTCAAAATACGTCTGATTATAATATGATCCAACAAAATAAATGTTACAATCAATAAGATAGCACTAGCCACCATAATCTCTCCTGGATAATATACATTTAAATCTGCATGAAACACAGCTGAAAGACATTGAACAAATATAAATAAAGTAGCACAAGATCCTACAAACCCTAATAATAGAGTCACCAAATATATAATGAACATCTCATCGTTAAACATCTTTTTAATACTTTTACTTCTAGCGCCCAAAGAAGAAAGCATTCCAACTTCTCTTCTTCTTTGTAAAATGGAGGTAATATAATTATTGATGAGAGAAAAAATAACAAATACAGTAATCATAGCAAAAATAATGTAAAATATTTCGGTTCCCTTGATCACATCATTCTTCCATGTATCTCCAAATGCCCTTACTGAAAGTACACTAGATTCATCTGAGGGCAGTACATTTCGGATTGTATCTTCAAACTCGTCCGCAGATACTCCATCTGCTTTGTTCGCACATAGCAGACTAGACTCTGAATCTTTATTAATCCGTTTCAAATGATTTCTGCTCATATAAATTAATCTTCCATCATTGGTAAAGCTATTAAAATATGCTACAATCATTAGTTCCAAATGTTCCCCGTTACAGTCAAACTCAATAGTATCCCCCAAATGATATCCATTTTCAATCATAATCTGGCGACTAGCAAAACATAGATTCTCATCACTTGCAAGTTCCTCAAAACTTATCCTTTTTTCTTTTGAGTGTAATTTTAGCGTAGAATAATGGTCAAATTCTTCTGGTTCAACACCAAACACACGGAATGTTTTTCCTGATAACTCATCCTCATAGTCATATACATCAATACGAGTATAATCTTTTAACACTCCTGTTTTCTCAATTGTCTCTAAAGTTTCATCAAATTTTTCCTGATTCTTGCTCTCACAATCAATCAAATACTCATGCGCAAATGCATGGGACACATAATCTCCTACAGATTTTCTTGCACTTGAAAACATTCCATGCAACGATGCAATAATCATAATTCCTGCAATGATAATAGATACTATGACTGTGGTATTATTCCGATTATTGGCTAAATTTTCTGTCGCCAAATATAACTCCACGGTATCCTTGTCTTTCGTCATCCAAAATATCACCTTGCAAACTAATCTAATCACATAAGGTGCCATCAAAATCATTGCTAGAACTGAACCTAATCCCAAAATCACCATGAACGCATAAATCACGCCTTCACTCTCAATATAAATTACTTGCTTCGAAAGAATCAATATCATTACTAACATTACAAGACCAATTCCAAACCGGATCCTTTTCTTTTTTATACTAAGCGTTTGATGCTGTTGGGACACCACATTTTTCATTGCTGAAATTGGCGATATCTTTGCTATTCTTCGTATTGGTTGTATACTTCCAAAATAGCAAACTACCATTCCAATCAAAATACATCCAATTACATATACTAACTTTACCGTAAAATACTTTCCAACATCAGAATAGTCCCTTTCCGCATAGAAATAACACAGGCAGCATCCGACAAAAACTCCGACTATTTCTCCTAGAATTCCTCCAATCATTCCTAAAAGTAGCCCTTCCTTTAAAAATGCTGATTTAATCTGTTTTTCTTTGGCTCCTAATGTCTTAAACACTGCAATTGTCTTGATTCTTTCATCCATTCGAATACAAAAAGTACTATAAATAAGATATACACTACCTAGGATAAGAATCGCCAGAACCGCCCATAGAATCATGGAAAAAGAATTTAAGTCTCTGGCTGCATTCGCCCTGCGATCAATCACTGTCTCACATATAACTTTGTCCCCTAATAATATCTTTAACTCTTCGCTTACACGAGATATAGTCTGAAAGTTTTGATTGCTCGTCACCACATTAATTTTATTAAATTGACCTTCTTCTTTTAATTGTTTTTGAAGCATTTGTCCATCTACATAAAACTCATAACACGGTTGCATCGACAATCGATTTCTTTTATAAATACCAACCACTTCAAATGTGGTATCCATCCCATTTAAAGATACTGTAATTTCATCTCCTACGGATATGTTCTCCTGATCTGCAACTTTATGATCTACCAACATCTCATACTGATTGGAAAAAAACTGGATAGTTCTTCCCTCCAAAATCTGCACTTTGTCTATATCCAGAAAACCTTTCGTCACACCCAGAAGCCAGAAATTCTTAAAGTTCTGATGAATTTTTCCTTCTGTACTATATTCTAACTGTGGATCGACCTGATTAACCTCATTAATGTTTTTCACTTCTTCTATCAAATCCATTCCAAACAACTTTTCTGAAGTTGCTACAATTGTACTCTCTGATCCTATCTTTTCTGACAAAACCGAGATTCGATTCGACATCGTTCCATGTAAAATCAAAATTCCCATCGTCAAAGCAGTAGAGACTACAATGACAAATAGTTGTAATATATTTTTCTTTAAATTTGTCCGTAAATCCCTGACTATAAATTCCTTCATCTATTTCTTCCAATCTTTCGTTATAATAGTCGTAGTTTTATATCCCTCGCCAAGGACCAAACTTTTAGTGTTAACGATTTCGCCCAAAGACAAATACATTCATTGTAAGAAAAACGAATAAACTGATAAGCTGTACCAGCAAAAATTGTTCTATATTAACACCACGTAAAAACACATTAAATACTGCAATTACAACAAAACTATGAAGTACTATATACACTCCATTTATGATTATTCCAATTCGACGGAACTTTCCAAAAAGGTATTGCATGATAATTGTTACTAACATAGCAATGGAAAGAAGCACTACCGCATATTCCATATTTCCTCTTAATGCAAGAATTCCAAATGCCACTCCGTTCACAATTTGTTGAAAAGAGATGGAAATGAGGCCATTTACCCTATTCTTCAATATTACTTTTTTTATCACTAGAATTCCACCAATTAGTAATAGTACCCAAACAAACAGCACACCTAAAATTGAAATTTTCTTTAGAAAACCAGTTAATCCATATCGAATCAAAAAACAAAGCATGCATGCCCACACAAGACTTAATCCAAAAGTCTCAATACACAATATGATTTCTTCTTTCTTTGCATGTTTAATCACATACCAAACTTTATCCAGCATATACATCCCTATAAGCACCATTAAAATACTTCTAGCAATTCTCATATTGGTAACTGGCAAATAGGTATCTCCTGAGATAATAAAATCATCCTGAACTGCTAATGTGGTAAGAATACTAGGTTCAGCTTCTAATGTTGCAATCATTGTTTTAACAAAGTTTCCAGACATTTGAATAGTTTTTGCACTAATATGCTCCATGTTATCTTCCGATGAATGAACCACTGCCTCTTCCATCTTCTCCGCATTGATTGCTTTGACACCAAATGCAGGAATCTTCTTCCCATAAAATGGATTACAATCTGTATTGGCTGTAATAAAACTTTTCCCTTCGAGATGTTTTACAAGCGCCTCAATTCCTTTTTTCGGTGCATAACTTGGATCAAAGCTAACATTTGCTTTGCCTGTCACGTCAAGACATGACTTTAGTAAACTTTGTGCTCCAAGAGAAAGTTGTTCAAAACTGCCGTATCTCTCATAAGTCATCAAAGAATCTGCTTCGCTAAACCCTACCTGATCCAGTATAATTGCCAGCCTTACAGAATCGCATTCTTGATAATTATTAACAAAATAGTCCGACCCCTTTTCTTGTGCTTCTTCACCATCGAAAGATACAAAAATGTAAGTATAATAATGTTTATCATTAGACAATTCCTTGGCTAACTCCATCAAAAGCCCCGTTCCAGATGCATTATCTTCGGCACCTTGAATGCCATATGCCATATCACGATGGGCACCAATTAAAATCGCTTGCTTTGATTCTCCTTGGCTAACTCCAATGATATTGGTTCCTTTTACATGTTCAATTAGCGAATCATACGAATCTGAAAATAAATTCACATCATTGTCTACCAAATCAAATTTTAGATAGAACTTATTCGCATCTGGTCTCCAAGAGACAAACTCCTGTTTTGTTACATCTAGACCCTGTTTTCCAAAGAACTCAACAAGATCGTCACCAAGATCTTTTACTGCTGAACTACCATAAGTTCTATAAGGGTAATTTGTGGTTATCATATTTACATAATCATATGCCGCATCTCCATCTAAGTCTGTACATTCCTTCACCTGTACTTCTGGAAGCGGTCGATACCAAACACTAGCTGTTGAACTAAGTATCACCACGATACCAATCAGCCACATCATCCACGTAATGATCTTACGCTTTCCACTTAGCTTCATTGTCTATCTTCCTTTAATTTTTATTCTACTTCTCGTTGACCTTACTTTTCCTCCATGCATAAATCGCAATGCTCAATGAAATAGCAGCTAACATAATCTCAGCAGCTACATTCTCCAGTCCCTGTAGCATTGAGCCATAATAATACTTCTCCCGAAATATACTTTCCACAATATTGATTATCAGGAATAAAAAAACAGAAACTGTAATTCCAGTAAGATTGTTCCACCCAGTCTTTTTTGCTTTTCCTATTTTATACCATATAATGTATGCTGATTGTACGACGCAAAATGGATACAGACATCCTAACGCCAAAAATGCTCCATTCCATCCAATCTGATCAAGAAATGTAATCACTCCAAAAAAAAGACCTATAATAATGGACGTAACTGAGATATAATAAAGCCATTTCCATATATTTTCCTTTTTCTTTGCAAATTCACCTAAAATCTGCTCCAGTTCTCCCAAATCTTCCACCGCTTTTAAAAAGGCTTCTTTTTTATTCAATCCCTCTTTCAAATAAGCCACAATATTCTCATGTAAATTAATGGATACCTCTTCTTTCAATTCCAGAAGCTCTTGTGTTTGAACATACTGATCAAATAAATGGTTTAAATACTCCTTTTCATCCATAATGCCCTCACGTCTCCTTTTCTAATCAGTTTTGACTGTTTCATACACGGATAATAAGATTTGAAATAATTCATTCCAAATTTTCACCATCTCTTGTAATTTTTCTATGCCTAATTGAGTAATCGAATAATACTTTCGTCTGGCACCATTGGTTTCGTCTCCCCAATAAGAGATAATATAACCTTTAGTTTCCAGACGTTTATAACAAGAATATAGTGTGGTTTCCTTTAACTCAACTCGATATTTTGTTATCTCCTTCAATTGCTTATAGATATCTAACCCATAACTATCGTTCTTATTCAATAGATACAATACTAGCGTATCAATTTGTCCAGATAACAATTCTGATGATAATAATTCACTAATAAAAATCCCTCCTCATATACGATTATTATATTATTTTGTTGATAATATTATTATGACTATCATATATATTTTATCATCATAGATAGAATTGTCAACTCCTTTTTTATTATAATAGCTATTATGCATTTTTACATAATAGCCATTATCGAATTAGATATCTTGTCTCTATGCATTTGCTTTAATTAAATGAATGAATCTTCTTATAAATAGCAGATCAGTCCCAACAATTACTATAATAGGAATAGTTGCAACAATATCTGAAACTATACAACTTTGAGTCAAATCATTCACTTTTTGATAAATCTCCAATACGATATGATAGCACCAAATACCCGTCAAATAAAAGCTATAACCAATCATTCCTATTGATATTGCTGCATACAAAACGTCCCAAACATCTGTATTACAAAATGAAGTTTGCTTAAAATTCAAAAGACGGAACATCTTTTTACGCATATTCATTCGTTTGGTCAACTGTGAAACAATAAAATACCCATCCGAGAGATTAAATGGCATACTACACGCCATAATCATAAATACGTTATTAATCAGTATTTTACTGAAAATTTCACTACCAGTCCCAGACAATACTCCCCAGACACTAAGGCTCAATGAGATACAAATCAAAATAAAATTCGTATAGATTCCAGCACCCATAATCATAATTCTTTTTTGTCTTTCAACAGTATATATTCCCTTAATTTTAACCATCCAAAGAAATTTAAATCCACCATAAAGATTCATGCTAAAACTTGATGGCTGCAAGCCACATCGAATGGACGTAAGCGCATGCGCACTTTCATGAAAAATAATATTAATAACAGAAGCAACTGCAGCAAGGATAGCCCCTAATAAATAGGAATCTTTGTATGTAAGACTTTTTCTCAAATATTCAATGCTCTCACTTCCTCTTAAGATCAATGTAGCCGCAGCACCAAGAATTGCTCCAATACTTAGTACAAAAAGAATATTCCAAAGAATTGAAAATGCCTGTTTTTTCCTTTTACCTATTTCAAAAAAATTGATTTCTAGTAAGCTCTTCGAAAACAAATCAAGTTCATTGGTCTTCTTTACATCTTGTTGTTTTAATAAGCCTGCATTTTTCAAACGCATAACCAAATCATCTACGTCTAAATCAACCTGATATTTTTCCTTAATCTGACTATTAATGTCTACAGTTGTATTCTTACCATCCATTAGTTTTACAGCACTTAATATGATATTTACCTTTTTTTCGTCCACCATAAAGTATTTATCGATGTCCTTATTCCCGATTACATACATATTTTTCCCATTTTTGTTCCAATAAAACCAAGAAGATATCTCAGATTCACAGACTGGATTCGAATCTATCTCATTCATATTTCCTCCACTAATTATAAGTATAAGACTTATTAAACTCATATAATCTTTTCACAAAGTAATCATATACTTCTGGTTTTTTATGCATTTTAACCATCTGCATTAGTATCCTTCTTATAGCTGCATTTAACATCCAACATCTACTCTCCGCAACGTGATTCAGTTCCCCATAGGTATTATAGCTAAAGCCTTTACACTGAACTGTACAGTATCCATTTAACCAACAAGTCTCACACTCTTTCGCTTTTGATAATTCTCTATTTTTAAAGATTTCTTTTACTTGATTAAATTTCTTTTCATCTTCTTTTTCAATCGTTCCCATATCAAACTTATTATCATGATAGAACTGATAGCAAGGCAAGATTGTTCCATTTGGAGTCACTGTTAAAGAATGATAACCCGCACCACAAGATAGCGCCCGTTTATGGCTTGCCAATTGACGAATCAAGTTAACAATCTCAACAGATCTAAAATCTTCTTCTTTCATTAACCTTTCAAAGAAGTAATCAATCGTTTCTCTTTCTATATTTTCCAGAATTGATCTCTCCTCTTTCGTAATCTTGCAGTCTTTTTCTGAAGTTTCTACAACTCCAACCGTCGCATAATTAAACCCTATTTGACACATATCATTAAGCCATTCTTTCACAATCCCTTTTCTATAAGCTTTTATGTGATTTTTATTTAATGTCATTTCACAACCAATTTTAAAATTTCTCTGTTTTGGAAGATTGGAAAAATTTTTCTTTATCACATCATATACACTAGTAATAGAACCAGAAACTCGGGTAAGATCATTTAATTCTCTATTTCCATCAATACTGACTACGATATTTACTCTATATTTATTAAAAAACTCGTATATTTCATCATTCATTATCGTCCCATTGGATACTATAGAAAATACTGGCGGAACAATCTTTTTTTCCTTACAAAATTCATAACACCAAGGAACAAATTCTTCTATGTTTTTATATCCTAACATTGGTTCACCACCAAAAAAGTGAACCAAATTAATACCATCTTCATATTTATTACATAAGCAGGCAAATGCCCTTTTCATAATCTCTGTATTCATAGCAACTTTTTGAGTTGCATTATAAGTTCCACTATTTGCAAAACAATATCTACATTGCAAATTACAATATTGTGTTGTCAAAAAGCTCAACCGTCCCAATCGCGGACCTTCACAAGCAAACGTATCCGCTATCTTTTTGCAAGAACTAAAATTATTTTCATAAATAAGATCATAGTTATTATTGTCATCCTTCTCATTAGGAACCTCTGAAAAAGTTCCACTTATCTTATCAAACATAATAGTAATATCATCTTCGCAAAACACCACATAATTTTTTGTTTCTATCATCTTCTCATTCCCTTCAAACTGCTTCAGACTACCATTAAGAATTATAAAAGAGCTTTTCTCATAAACTGTATTTTTTTCGTATTTGGCTAAAACTCAGCTATACTAATTTTAGCCAAATACCTTTTACCTCAGAACTATAAAAATTAGTTCAAACAAAACTTTTGAATTGACTATCTTACTTTTGCAGAAACAGTTGCTGATAAGTTACCATCTCTACCATTACAGCAAGATGCCGTACCACCATCACCTAGGCATACCATATCTTCTAATTCTTCCATTTCTGCCATTGTCATAACTTCCATTTTGTTCACTTTTAATTCATTATCTTTCATTTTTTATCTCCCTTTCTTTTCTCATAATACTATGTAATCTCTAATCCTATTTTCTGAATACAGACAAGCTTATTTTTTAATATGAATGCATTCCTGTAATCAGCGATTAAGAACGCTACATCCGATAATAATTGACTATTTTACTTTTGCAGAAACAGATACACCAGTATTACCATCTCTACCATTACAGCAAGACACTGTACCACCATCACCAAGACATACCATATCTTCTAATTCTTCCATCTCTGCCATTGTCATAACTTCCATTTTGTTTGTTGCTAAATTATTATTTTCCATATGGTTATTTTCCTCCTTTTCTTCATATTTTCGAATTACCTTATCTTTTAAGCCTATGCATTCATATTCTTTTTAATCAATTGTTCAATAAGAGAAAACTCTTTATACTCCTTCGTATAAATCTCGTTGATCAATTGGTTGATATCGGAAAAATATTGTTTTATTTTTTCAACATCAGTACAAATATTCCGTTTTGATAATTTTCTGGTAAGTTCTCGCCATACCTTTGCAATGTCTTTAAAACTTTTTCCTCTTCGGCGAAATTCTTTTTCGTCTAATTTTTTTGCTAATTCCACCAATGTCTCTCCAAATTCCAGGCGATAACAATAATTACTTCCTGGTGTCAGCATATCCCTCATAGTTAAGAAATACATTTCTAAAATCCGCTTTTTAATATCAATATCCATAGTGGAATTCACAAGAGAATCTTCAAGTTCATGATTCATCTGAATTACTTCTTTTAATCCGTCTAATCCATTCGCTATTTCCTTGTATTCATATTGACTGTCCAATGACACCATTTCCCCTTTAAGAAAAACATTGCACATTCTTTCTAAAGCCTTCCACAAATATTCCTTACCATTATCATAAATATCGCGAATGGTACTTTCCTCAATGAGAGGCTCAAAATAGATTCGATTAATCTCAAGCGGAAATGTATTACTATTTACTGCTTTTTCAAAATCGCAAAACTTCACTTTCTTTAAAGGTGAATTGTGTCTTTCCTTCAATTCTATATAAACGCAATCCTCATCTTCAAAATCATAGCCACATAGAACCACTGTAGAAACACAGTGAACATCAAATTTTTTCGGTATCCGATCCGGATCAAACAAATAACGAATATCTATTCTAGCCATTATTGGTTTTTCCTGATCAATATATTTTTTAATATCCCCACGTATATCATCAGAAAACCTCTTTTTTTGATATGGAATCCCTAAACTTTGAAATACGTTTTGTTCAAGTTCTAGATGGGTGCCTCCCAACAAGCCCAATTGTATTGGACTTTCCTTTTTTAACTTAAATTTCAATAATGAGCAATTAATCGTTTGCCCCAACACAAAAATATCATAAGAGTCCAAATCGATGTGATAATATCCAAAGTAGTCTCGCAAGCCTGTAACTCTGCAATCAATAAAATCTCTCTTCTTCGTGTCATTAAAGTAACTAATTATTTTCATTTTGATATTTGACCCTCTTTTATCCATTTTTGTTATACTACTAAAGTTTTCTGGCTTCCAAACGATGTGTTGAACCTTGAAATTTCAATACTTAAACCAATATAAATGGCATAACCTAAGGTTCATGCCACGTATATTGCACTACAGAGCCGCAACTAAAAAGAGCTTGTTAATACAATCCCCTGGTTTTTCTTTCATTCCAAGATCAGAGAACTTATTCGCAAATATAATACCCGCAAGCAGGTGGCATTCTTCTAGCTGATATTTTGAAGTATAGGCTTCGCAATATTCTCTCTGACATGGACATGTGCATACAGCGATTTTGTCAGCTAAAATATTGAATTTTCAATATCGCATCTACAGTGATATTAACACTTTCATATCCAAAGCAAGCTGAACCCCGTTATTTTCAGCCACATAGATAGGACCCATTGTAGGGTCGCTTTTACTGACATCATTTTTATCTGTAGCAATTCCTACATAATTCATGCCATTTGCTACTGTTATACGATTTTTGTCGAAAACGCTTGTTTACCCGATGTATTAAACCATACAAACTAATATTTAAAAATTGGTTGTTATATCCATTTTTTCGTTGCTTTTTGTTGTGTTTTGGAATCATTCATGCTATACTGCTACATTGAAACATATAATACTATTGCAACTTTTTTTATTACCGGAGGTAACTATGAATAGGAAACTTGAAATCTTACTTGTCGAAGATGATCCTGCTGCCTGTAAAGAAATAGCAGGACACGTGGATGACTCCGATGATCTCATTCTAATCGGTGTTACCAGCAATTCCACAAACGCTGTAGAACTCATAAAAGACAAACTCCCTGATGCTGTTATCCTGGATCTGGAATTAAACTTAGGCGGGGGAAGCGGACTGGCTGTATTAAATGGTCTGAATGCGCTCTCACTGCCACGCAAACCTTATATACTGATCACAACCAACAATTCCAGTGCCGTTACTTACGAAGCTGCCCGCCAGCTGGGTGCTGATTTCATCATGTCCAAACATCAGGAAGGCTATTCTGCTAAAAGTGTTCTGGACTTTCTTCGTATTATGAAATCATCCATCCAAAGCGACCAACGTTCCTCCATCATACAGGAAAACACCACGGAAACACCGGAGCAATACAACAGGAGAATTACCCGCCGTATTACACGTGAGTTAGATTATGTGGGGATCAATCCCAGGTCAATTGGCTATACATATTTAACGGAAGCCATTCAAATTATGATGAAACAGCATACGCAAAATATTTCCAGCATCATTGCAGAAAAATACAATAAATCCGAATCCAGTGTGGAACGGGCAATGCAGAACGCAATTAACCGTGCATGGAAAACAAGTAATATTGAAGATCTTCTGCAGCATTACACCGCAAAAATAAATTCTGCTAAAGGAAACCCTACGATTACAGAATTTATCTGCTATTATGCAAATAAACTTAAAAATGAATATTAAAAAACAGGTCACAGGTAATATATGCTTAATATCACCTGTGACCTGTCATTGTCAATCAACCATATATAAATGAACAAATCCATCTCCAGAAGCCCGACATCATATTTTTCCTATCTTCACTAGTTTTTCTTTTATTCTATAAAGCAGACGGAATAATTTAAATTTGTTCTTATATGTAGCTTTTTGTATTATATTATTGCCTTTTGTCCAAATTTAACAGGAAGGAGAAGTGAATCGTTGCCTATAACATTATTCAAAAATTTTTTTATGACCCTTTGCGGTATTTATACATATATGAAAATTTTAAACATTCATTCTTCGCAAAAAGCCATTTTTATATCTTTACCTTTTGCAGCACTGACATCAATTGCATCATATTATATACGAATGTACTTGCCGTTTTTGACGCTTTCTACAATTGCCGTTTTCATCTTCATTTTTGGCTGGAAGATTTTTAAGAAGCCGCCTCATATAAATATTAGTGCTGTTGCCGTATCACTCAGCATCAGTTATCTTTTTTTTGCTGCCTCACTATCTCTGCTTCTACCTGCGGGCTACTTGGCTTTTAAATTATATAAAGAAAACATTTATCTTAATATTGGTGCTATTCTCACTACCGGAATTGTACAGCTTATTCTTACCTTCCTTTTTTTCCGTATAAAGCGTTTTAAAAAAGGAATACCAAATTTCGAAAAGAAGTTCACCAATGACATCTGTGTCTTTCTAAGTGCACTGTTGTTAATCATTGCATCCTTGCTCAATCTTAAACTTAAGATTGATATTTTTACGATTTTATACATATTTGTCCTGTTATTCGGATTAATCCTATATTTGTGGTGGCGCAGGAATATTACTCACACTTATCTGGAATCTGTACAATTAAAGAATACGGAACATCTGGAAACAATAATTGAAGAACAAAAAAATGAAATTGACTACTTAAAATCTGAGATAGAACAATTGTCTAAGATTATTCATAAGGATAATAAGCTGATTCCTGCATTGGAATTAACTGTAAAAGAGCTTTGTTTGAATGATCAGACAGAAAATGGACAGCTTTTATTGCTCGAATCAGAAAATCTGACAAATGAAAGAAAAGGAATTATTCAGAAATACGAAGAAACAAGTAAACCCCTTGCCAAAACAGGTGTCCTTTCCTTGGATATCATGGTAAACTACCTGTTTCAGCGGGCATCGGCTGCTCATATTGCATTTGACCTTTCCTTAACAGGAGATATCCAGTATATGACTGCAAATATAATATCAAAGGACGATATGAGTACCCTGCTGGCAGATCTGGGAGAAAATGCAATTATTGCCGCATCTGCTTCCGTTTTCGGCAGGCTTCTGATTGCGCTTGGGATCAGGGACAACTACTATTGTGCAGATTTTTATGATAATGGCATAAACTTCGATGCAAATACGATCCTTCACTTCGGAAAACAGAGGTATACTACCCACGCCCATACCGGCGGCAGCGGAATCGGACTTATGACAACTTCAGAACTTCTGAAAAAATATAATGCCAGCATTGAAATTGAGGAATTTATGGGCAATCCTTCCTACACCAAACGTATTTCCGTAATTTTCGATGGTTCATCCGAAATCAGAATTAAGAGCAGCAGAGACTCTATCATCGCTGCCTGTTCTAAAAGACCGGATATAAAATTGCAGATAAATTAGAACCTCACATAAAGAAAACTTTCCAACTGTTATAACCATCAGCAGCATCTCTTTATCCTTTTTTAATGATAGAAGTCCACACGTTCCATAATCAGAACGCGTGGACTTCTATCACTCACATCAAATATATAACTTTTATCTTCTTTTCCGTATCAGCACATTCAGCCACTGATGCTCTTCTTTATCTCTGCGCACATCATCCGTATGCCAGATATCAATTACTTCTGCATGATGAAAATGATGCAGCAGATGTTTCAGGCTTTTCTCTGTGTAATCACAGTAATACCGTCCGCCGTACACACCGTCCCTTTCACCTTCATATACAGAAAAATAGAGCACACCTCCCGGTTTCAATGCTTCCAGCACCTTCCCCAGGATTCTCTGCATATCTTCTCCCGGAACATGTACCAGTGATGCACATGCCCAGATACCGTCAAATACTTCCCGGAAATCCATCTCCTCGAAGGTCAGATGCAGAACCTCCCTATCTGTATAAATCTCAGCCAGTTCACACATCTTCGCCGATCCATCCATAGGCGTCACATAGAAACCATGTTCCTCCAACGCTTTCGTATCCCGTCCGGAACCGCAGCCCAAATCCAACACCTCGGCATCCTCCGGAAGCAGTTTCACAAATTCCTGCATAATCTCTGATAAATCCAAATCAATGGTTTGCTCGTAATAAGGTATGGCATACCGTTCATAATAGTCCAGCGTGTCCACCGAAATCCTCCTATCTGCTTATTAAGACCAAAAATTGTTGCTTCAAACTTCCCTAATCATATCATACTATTATGAAATACGCCAGATTTTTCCGCCCCGCAGCTCTATTTTTTTCGCTTTCAAAAGATGACCCACTGCACGCTTAAATGCCGCCTTACTCAATCCGAACTCTCTCTGGATGATTTCCGGTGATGCTTTATCATCAAAAGGAAGCACATTGGCAAATTCCTCGATCACAGAGAGTACATTTTCCGCATCTTCCTCAATCTGGACATACGCTTTCTGACGTGCAGACAGTGTCAGCTTCCCGTCCTCCTTTACTTCTGTGACACGGAGAGTAAGTTTCTGACCCACTTTATAGTTTGCCTGTGCCTCTCTCTTCGGAATCAGACCGGAATACTGGTTATCCACTGCCACAAACACACCGAAATTCCCGCTGATTTCATAAATCACACCCTCCACCTCATCACCGATCACATAAGGAGAATTGGTTTTCAGATAATGATACACCTTCATTGTTGCACAAAGCCTGCTGCTTTTGTCCACATACAATGCAACCAGACAGGAATCCCCTTCGCGAACCCTTCTGGTCTGCTCTTTAAATGGAAGGAACAAATCCTTTTCCAGTCCCCAGTCGAGAAATGCACCAATCTTACTCACTGCTGCCACGGTCAGCTCCCGAACTTCTCCCATCTGCAGTTTTGCCTCATTTGTTGTAGCAATCAGACGATCCGAAGAATCCCGGTATAAAAATACCTCCAATTCATCCCCTTCACGTACTCCTTCCGGTACCTGCTTCTTCGGTAGTAAAACACGTTCATCCATCGATGCATTGGCACGCTCGCCAAGGTAAACCCCGAACTCTACTTTTTTCACAACAACTAATGTCTGTTTTTTTCCTAATTCCAACATGCTCCCTCTCCTATTTAAACTCGATCGCCACATAGGGCTTTCCTTTTTCATTATTTAATGTCACCAGATAACCGTCCTGCGTCATATAACACACTGGTATCATCCGGTCTCCCAGAAATGCCTGCTGCTTATATTCCGCCCTCAGATCCTGCACTTCAAAGTCTGCAGGCAGATATCCCTGTGCCATCTGAATGTACTGTCCATTGTTCACATGATGATTGGTATCCAGGTGATATTCTTTTACGGTAAAGCCTTCTTTTTCTTCCCTGCCTTCTGCCGGAATGCTCACCTTGCGTGAACCAAACTCCGCCGGATATTCTGCAGTCAGTCCGTACCGTTCTACAATTTCCTCAGGAATCCGCTCGGGACGTCCCGTCTCAAGATTCATATATACCCAGATAGAATTGGCATAAGCCAACATCTCACCCTTTTCATCTTCCATGGTAAAATTACGCATCCCCTGAAATGATTTAAAACCATGTGCCCAGGTACTGATCACTGTGTGCTCACCCATCACCGGATAGCGGTTCACATGAATCTGCCAGGCTGCCAACACCCAGACACGCTTCGCCTCCTTCAGCCACTCAATTCCAAGCCCCAGCTCTTCCGACTGGAAATTACTGCAATCCTGAAAGTAGTTGATCAATGCCGGAAGCGTCAGCTTCTGATTCTCACCGATCTCACTGTAACGAATTCTGCTGTTGAATGAATATTTCATCTTTACGTCTCCTTATATTGAAAAAAGTCCCAGGTTCTTGACCTGAGACTCTATTAGCTGGGCTACAAGGATTCGAACCTTGAAATGACGGAGTCAGAGTCCGTTGCCTTACCATTTGGCGATAGCCCAATTTCTCACAACAAAATGTATTATAAAGCATGTCTTAAAAAAATGCAACCCCTTTTTTGAAATTTTTTTATTTTTTTTCAATTTTTTTTGCTGACAG
>ULUL01029587.1_pt1 | contig 33426 bp, 33 predicted proteins | sample 1958481 | NCBI WGS metagenome assembly ULUL01 (sample SAMEA4835759, study PRJEB28245) | human gut metagenome | biome: gut microbiome; material: fecal sample | place: Denmark | collected 2008 | reverse complement strand
AACAAAATTGCACCAAGATAATACATTTTGGTGCAATTTTTTAACTATCCTTTCATTTATATAGCTGATTTAATTTCCATAGGCCCATCAAGTGAAGCATTTATAAATTGGTTTGTATAGGGGTTATTCCCTTTTAAAAATTCTTCTGTTTTGCCTTTGAAAACAATTTTTCCTTCATATAATAAAATTACATTGTCGCAAGCCCTTTTAATTGTTGACATTTGGTGTGTTACAACAATGCAGGCGGCGTTTAATTCGTTTTTTAACCTTACAATGTAATCTTCAATTAAAGTGGAACTAACAGGGTCTAAGCCTGCTGTGGGTTCATCATATAAAATGGTTTTCGGGTTTGTTACAATGGCACGGGCAAAACCAACCCTTTTCTGCATGCCGCCCGATAATTCGGAAGGGAATTTTTCTTCAATACCTTCTAAGCCAACAAGTGCAAGCTTTTCTTTTACGATTTGCTTAATTTCATCTTTAGTATATCTTCCCTTAAATTCTTTTCTTTCTAAAAGGGGGAAGGCAATGTTGTGGTAAACATCTAAAAAATCAAAAAGGGCAGAATATTGAAACGTCATTGCAACATCAGAACCTTTTGTGGTTTCAATTGTTCCTTCATCAGCGTATAAAAGTTTTGAAATTATTTTTAATAATGTTGATTTTCCTGACCCTGAAAAGCCAACAACGCCAAGCGTTTCACCATCGTTAACATCAAAGGTTAAATTGTCTAAAACTTTTTTATCATCAAAACTTTTAACTAAATTTTTAACTTGAATGCCCATATTTTTCCTTTACAGATAAAAAATTGCCGCAAAAATGTAATCCCAAATTGCAATTGCAAGAAAACTCCAAACAACAGCTCTTGTTGTTGCAATACCCACTTCTTTAGCGCCGCCCCTTGTTGAATAGCCGCAAGAACAGCTGATAAGAGCAATTGTTCCCCCAAAAAATGAAGCCTTTAGCATTGCAATTAAAATATCTCTTACATAAAGCCCTTGCCACAAGGAATTAACATAATTTAAAAGGCTTAAATTAGCTGTAATTTTTGAAATATACCCTGCGCAAACAAGCCCTGCAAAAGAAGATAGAATAAAAACAAAAGGCATCATAATAACGCCTGCTAAAAACCTTGGCACGACAAGATATTCAATAGGGTCAACTTTAAGAGATTTCATGGCGCTTATTTGTTCTCCCACCGCCATTGAAGCAAGTTCTGATGCAAAAGATGAACCTATCATAGAAATTATTGCAAAACCTGACATAATGCAGGCTAATTCCCTTACCATAACAAGGGAAGATAGCATTCCAATGTAGCCTTCCGCCCCCTGTTTTGCAAGTTCAGGCGCTATTTGCATTGCAATAATAATGCTTGTCATACTTACAATGGTTAATGTAATGGGCAAACTATCCACAGCAAACCTCGAAGATTGCTCTATGGTGGCTTTTACATTAATTCTTAATTTTAAAATATAATAAAAAACTCTGCTAAAATCTTTTCCTACATTTCCTAAAGTAATTAAAAAATCTTTTAAGCTGTGCCCAAAGATTGCTAAAGCCTTATAAGTCAATGTAGATTTAACGTTTATCATAGGGCTATATTAACAAAAATCTAAATTAGGGTCAATTTCAGGGTGCAATTTTCATACTTTATAATCAGGAATTTTCCCTGTTTTATTGTTTCAAATTTTGGGTTTGTTTCTAAAATTAATTCTGAATGCCCGATTTTATAATTTCTGTTGTTATAGTTAATTATAGGGTATAAAAAAGGCCTTAAACCCCTTATTTTATTATGAATTACAAGGGGCGGTTCTTTTTTTAAATCTACAAACCTTAAATCTTCTTCCCACCTGTCATAAACCGCTTTTGATTCATCTTGTTTAACAGGAATTATATTATCTTCTTCTAAATCGCCTAATAATTGCCCCACCATAATTTCAGCCACTTTGCAGGTTTTTGTTTTTAAGCTTCCCCCTGTCATATTAAGGGTTATATCAAATGAACCCTGCATTAAAATTTCGCCTGCATCAAGCTTTTCATTCATAAAGTGGAATGTAACGCCTGCTTTATTGTCGCCTGAATAAATTTGCCAAAAATAAGGGTTTGCGCCCCTATGGTTTGGCAAAAGCGAAGGGTGGCAATTAATAACGCCATATTTTGGGGTTTCAATTGTTTCTATTGAAAATTTTTCACTCCAGCTGCCAACCAATATTAAATCTGCGCCCGATTTTTTAATAAAATCTCTGAATTTTTTAGAATTAACGCTATTTGTTTTAATTTCTTTTAAATTTTTGCTTTTTATATAGCTAAAATCTTTTGATGGGGCAAAAATATCTTTTAAAAACAGAGTAAGGGGGTTATACCTTACTCTGTCAATTCTAATCACTCCAACAACAATATGCCCGTTATCTTGAGCACCGTTAATCAGAGCTGCGAGCATTTTATCATAGCCTGCTATGATAACTTTCAGCATTTTATTCTTCTGCCTCAACTGCTTCTTCAGCTTGAGCTTCTTCAGCTTCAGCTGCTTTTGCTTCTTGTTTTGCTTCCATTTGTGCTGCTTGAGATTCTGATTTAATATCAATCTTCCAGCCTGTTAATCTGTGAGCAAGCCTTACGTTTTGGCCTTCTCTGCCGATTGCAAGTGAAAGTTGATCATCAGGCACAATAACAAAAGCTTCTTTTTTGTTTTCTTCATCTGCTAAAATATCAACAGAAATGATTCTTGCAGGTGAAAGTGCGTTTACAATGTATTCAACAGGGTCTTCAGAGTATCTTACAATGTCAATTTTTTCATTTTTTAATTCGCCCACAATTGTTTGAATTCTTGAACCTCTTGGCCCGATGCAAGCGCCAACGGAATCAACGGACGGGTCATTTGACCAAACGGCAAGTTTTGTTCTGTATCCTGCTTCTCTTGCAATAGATTTAATTTCAACAATACCATCTTCAATTTCAGGAACTTCAAGTTCAAATAATTCTCTCACAATTTCAGGGTGTGCTTGAGAAACAATAACTTGAGGAAGCCTTGTTGTTTCTTTAACATTTAAAACAAAAACTCTGATTCTGTTCCCCGGTTTATAATATTCACCCGGCAATTGTTCTTTTAGGGGCATAACTGCATCTGTTTTGCCGATATTTACAATAACGTTTCTGTCATCTCTTCTTTGAATTATACCTGTAATAAGAGTGCCTTTTTTGCTCATAAATTCATCTAAAACAAGTTTTCTTTCAGCTTCTCTTATTCTTTGGGTGATAACTTGTTTAGCTGATTGTGCGGCAATTCTGCCGAAGTCTTCAGGGGTAACTTCAATTTTAACTTCATCTTCAAGTTCAACTTCATCATCAATTTCTTTTGCATCTTCAAGTGAAATTTGGGTATCGGGATTTTCAACATTTTCTACAACGAGTTTTGTTCTGAAAACGCCGATTTCGCCTGATTCTTCATCCATAATTGCTTCAACGTTATCTGCGTCTTTATCTTTTATATGTTTTTTATAGCCTGCAACCAAAGCGTCGCAAAGAGAAGAAACAAGGACGTCTTTTGAAATTCCTTTTTCTCTTTCCAATTGTTCTGCTGCTTCAAAAAGCGCCGTTCCAATTTTAATCATTTTTATCTCTCCTATATTTCTTCAATATCATTTAATCTTATTGTGAAAATATTATCTAAATTAATTTCAAATTCTTTTTCAAGGTCATAAACAAAAACTTTTAGGCCGAATGAATCGTTGTAATCTACAAGTTTGGCTGTGAAAGTTTTACTTAAATCTTCTGTTATCGGGGTTTTAACCTTAATTAAAACATTGTGCCCCTTAAAAATTTCATATTCCCTTTTAGATTTTAATTTTTTATCTAACCCCGGAGATGAAACTTCCAAATAATATTTAAAAGGAATAATTTCATCCAGCATATCGCCAATGCTTCTTGTAACATTTTCGCAATCTTTGTGGTTAACGGGGTGGTCGTTTGAATAAATAAAAATTCTTAAAAACCAATGTCCGTTTTCTTTTTCAAAAGAAATTTCAATTGGAATAAGGTTATATCTCATAGCCGTGTTTTCAATAACGGGTATGATTGCAGATAATATTTCTTTTTTATTAAAGTGTTCTTTCATCATTTTCTTCTAAAAAAAAGAACGGTTTTATTGAATTACCGCTCTTTTGTCTTTATTGCGATTCGATTTTTTACTCCCAAAAACGGAAGTAAAAAAATTATACCATGGTTATTTATTATACTGCAAGAAATATATAAAGTTTGGTAAAGTTAAAACTAGATATCTATTTCAACAATTTCTTTTAAATATTTTCTCATTTTTTGCATGCCGGCAATTAAAACCTTAACTTCATCTTCGCTAAATTTACTGTAAGCTTTTTCTGCAGTTATTCTTAATGTGGTTAAAGTTTTTGTGTAAACTTCTTCGCCTTCTTTTGTCATTGAAATTAATTTAACGGGCCTGTTGCATTTAACATCAACAATTCTTTTTAAATAACCTCTTTCTTCCAAACCGTTTAAAATTTTTCCCATATTGGCTCTGTTTATAAACATTTTTAAGGCCAAATCTCTTTGGCACATATTCCCGTTATGGTAAATAAAATCAAGAGTGGAAAATTCTTCTCCCGTTAATTCCAAATTCAAATTTTTAAAATGCTGAACAGACATTTTTTTAATATATTTGCCTGTAAGGTAAACTTCATAAAACAATGATTCAGTATATTTTTTTTCGTTTTCTTTTTCCATTTTCATCCCGATTCTATGTTGTTTTAAAAACATGTTGCATTTGCAACATAATTATGCTAACATACAAAGTAGATTAAAACAATTGAAAAAATTATACTATGTAATTTACAAAAAACCAAAAATATTACACTTACTTACTACCTTTCAATTCTGCTTAAAATGGGGCAAATTTGCCCCTTATTTTTTTGGTTAATTTTTTTTAAGCAAAAAATATCGGGTAATTGCAAATAAAAACTCTTTGTTTTATATTGTTACAGGTGTAATAAAACAAAAAGTAAGACAAATTTATTTTTTTTGATGTTTTATACCACACAGAAAATAAAAATTTTGCCGCATCATTTAAGGAATTATTTTTTATATGCAAATAAACAGTGTCCAAAACCTGAATTTTAACCAAGGGCATAACAACAAAACAAATAAGGAGCTTTCATTTAAAGGAATTGGCGGAGCAGTAATGAACGGAGTCGGCAAATTTTTCCAAGTTTGCGATGACATTCCGATGATTGGTGTTGCCTTCACCGATACTGCAGCAACCGATGTGCCAAGAACCTTGGTTGATTTAAAACAAACCGGTGTGCCTGCTGCAGCGGAAACTGCAAGGCGTGAATTTTCGGGTTTAATTGTAAACTGTTTAATCCCGGGGGTTTTTGTTTATGGTGCAGCAAAATTAATTAACGATAACTATATGAAAGATTTTCCAACCCCGATAGGCAAGCCCACAAACTTAACGAAATCTTGGGCAAACGGGGAAGCTATTTCAAATTTGGTTGGGGTTTGGAAAAATTATATAGGAATAGGAAAAGATTTTTCTTTAATTAAAGACCCCGATGAAATTGCACAAGCAAGAAAAATTTTCAGAAATAAGCCCTTTGGTGATACAGGCTTTGTAAAAAGCGCTCTTACCCAAATTGAAGGCCTTAATGGCGTTGATTCTTGGGATAAATTATCAGACCATAAAAACTTAATTGATAAGGCTGCAGAACTTTTAGAACCTGCAATGAAAGGCACTGCACGCCCTAAAAATTTAATTCAAAGGTTTAAAGATTCAAGAGAAAGAAGCCAAGCGCTTAAAAATGCTTATGATGTTTTGGTTAAAGGCCAATATGTAAGAAAAGACGAACTTGGAAGAAAAGTTGTTGAAGTTATTGATGAAAATGGCGGCTTCAGGGCAACTCAAACACTTAAATTTAACGGTAAAAATATAGGTTCAGACCTTAGAAACTTCTTAAGAGATACGGCAGATATAGGCGCTGCACTTTCAATTTCAAAAGAAGCAAGAATGAACCCCGATAAATTCATTAAACAGGCAACAAAACTTGTTAATGCAAAAAGCCTTATGGGCCTTGCGGTTGTAATTCCTTTGGCTATGAGCGTTCAAACCATAAACAGGGCAATTACAAGGCATAAATATAAAAAATCGGGCGCTCCAATTTATAAAGATTTTGAAAACGAAAACCGCGAATTAACGGATGATGAAAAGAAACAATTAAAAGTTACAAAACCGCTTGCAGTGGGTTCAATTGTGGGTTTAGCAGCACTTTCAATGGGAAAAACTTTCCCGAGAAGTTTATCTTCTGCCGTTGAAATGCTTCAATTTAACACTAAATTCCCAACCCTTAACCAATGCAGAGTAATTGCAACGTCAACCTTTGCATCAAGAATGCTTGCAGCGGAAGACCCGAATGAATTAAGAGAAAGCACCGTTAGGGATTTAGCCTCATTTGCAGGCTTATATTTCCTTGGAGATTACGCAGAAAAGCTTGCTGCAACTGCCGTTCAAAAATTCTCCAAAAAAGGAAGAACGGGCGAATTGCAAATGTTTAATAAAACCAAAAAGCCTGAAGAATACAAAAACGCTTGGCAAAAATTCACAGGCTGGATAAAAGATACAAACATTAAAACTTTTGATGAAATAGCGCCTGAACATAAAAACTACCGTTCACTTGCAAAATTGGGCGGGCTTGGTTTCTCCTTGGTATTTTTGGGTGTGCTTTTGCCGATGTACAACAAATATGTAACAAACAAAAAAGAAGCTAAAAGAAAAGCGATTTTGGAACAACAGAAAAAACAAAGCAATATCTACAATCCAAAAACCGTTTTTCCGTCAAACGTTCAAAAGAAAGAGCCGATTGACCCAATTGAAGAAAGCAAAAAGCATTTTCAACAAATGAAAAGCTTTTCATCCAACCCTGCTTTTTCAAAAATTTCTTCAAAATTTATAGGCTAAGAATTAACAATTGCATCTTTCGGAACAACGGTGATGCCGCCTTTTGAAACGTAGAAACCACGTTTTAAGTCGTCTTCTTTGTTTATGCCGATTTCTGTGTGCGGCGGAATTTCAACGTTTTTATCAATGATTGCTCTGTTTATTTTTGAATATCTGCCAATTGTAACGTTTTCCAATAAAATAGAATTTGAAATGTGGCTGTAGCTGTTTATTCTAACCTTTGGCGATAAAACACAATTTGAAAGCGAGCCGCCTGAAATTATGCAGCCTTCTGACACAAGCGAATTTTTAGCCACACCAACCCTTTTGTCTTCATCCCAAATAAATTTTGCAGGGGGGAAGTTATAGTTAAAGGTTCTTAACGGCCATTCGTTTGAATACAGGTTTAATTCAGGGTTATATTTCAATAAATCCATATTTGCCTGAAAATAGCTGTCTATATTTCCGACATCTCTCCAATAGCCCCTTTCTGAATCTGTCATGCCGGGGAAAGTATTTGATGAAAAATCATAAATATAAACTTTTTTGCCCTTATGAAGCATATTTGGAATAATATTTTTGCCAAAATCATGGTCTGAATTAATATCCATAGCATCAAGCTTTAATTCTTCCACCAAAGAATTTGCCTTAAAAATGTAGTTCCCCATAGAAACCAAGCACTTATCAGGGTTATTTGGCATAGATTTTGGTCTTGTTTTCGGTTTTTCAATAAAACCTGTTAAGCGCCAATCATCATCCACTTCAATAACGCCATATTCACTTGCAAGTTCAATATCAACGGGAATAGCGGATATTGTAATATCTGAATCTTTTTTGTGGTGGTAATCAAGCATTTGGCGAACATCCATTTTATAAACATGGTCGCCCCCAAAAACACAAACCGTTTGATATTTTTCATCCGTTATTTGGTTTATGTTTTGGTAAATGGCATCTGCCGTTCCTTTATACCAGTTGCCATCCGTTCTCATTTGCGCAGGAACCAAATCTACATATTGATCAATGGAAGATGATAAATCCCATCCTCTTGAAATATGTTTATTTAGAGAATCTGATTTATACTGCGTTAAAACTTTAATTCTATAAAGGCCTGAATTTACAAAATTGTTTAAAACAAAGTCTATAATTCTGTATCTGCCGCCAAAAGGAACAGCAGGTTTTGCCCTATCCCTTGTTAGGGGGAAAAGCCTTTTTCCTTGGCCGCCTGCAAGAATCATTGTTAAAACTTTTTCAAAATACATTATTTGTAAACTCCTAATACCTTTATTAAATCAAAATTCAATTTAATTATCAATATTTAATTCAAAATTAAACCGGTTTAAAACAGGCTTTGTTTGCCTTTTTTCATTCTTATAAAAATTCCCAAAAGGCCTATTATAACGCCAAAAATAGACATTAAAACAGGAAAGGGCATTTTTGAAACATAAAAAATGGTATCAAGCCTTGCAGGTTCAATTAAAATTCTTACCAGTGAATATAAAAGAATGTATGCAAAGAAAACAACCCCGTCATAATCTTTCGATGTTTTTTTCAGCAAAATTAAAAGAATAACAAAAACCAAAAGGTCTAAAATTGCTTCATATAAAAAACAGGGGTGAAAATATTTTTTATAAGCGTATTGTTCGGGCCTATAGTTTGAACTTACAAAAAGCTTAATTGGCGCATAAACTGTCGGCATGCCAAAGGCTTCTTGGTTAAAAAAGTTGCCAAACCTTCCTATTGCTTGCCCTAAAGGTAATGTTGCACAAATTATATCTCCGTATGGGAAAAAATTAATTTTATTTTTTTTAGCGTATATTGCCCCAAAAATAATTCCCCCGATTATTGCCCCATGGATGGATAAACCCCCTTGCCAAACCATAAAAATAGCAGCAGGGTTTAAAATGAAATAATCAATTGAAAGCAACACATAATAAATTCTTGCGCCTATAATTGAAAAAACAACAAGCAAAGGCAGCATATCGGATAAAATATTTTTATCAACCGCCGTCATTACTTTTGAAGATAAAAAAAGAGAAACCAAATAGCAAATTATAATTGCAAAAAATATGCAGAGTGAATAATAATGAAGATTAAAACCAAACAAATTAAAATAATTTAATTCAGGCGGATATAAAATCATTCTTTTTTCCCGTTTTTATTTTCCTCAATGGTTTTGCTTAAGTCTTCAATATGAACTTTAACCGCTTCAATATCTTTTGCATTCGGTGCTAATTCAATATATTTTTCATACATTTTAATAGCTTCTTCAACATTTTCCAATAGCTCTTTTATTTCGTCTTTTGTATATTCTTTTTTGTTTTCTTCTTCAATAGGGTTTTCTTGGAATTGAAGCCCGTATTCTTCAAGAGCAACAGCTAAAGAATAATGGGCATCAGGGGAAGCGGGGTTTAGTTTAATTGCGCTTTTTAACTGTTCAATTGCGTTTTTATAATCTTCTTTTTTAATGTAGGCAACGCCTAAATTGTATCTTGATTCAAAAACGTTTTCATCCAAATCTACACTGGATTGAAACCTTGAAATTGCATTGTTGTAATCGCCTTTATCCAAATAATTTTTGCCCATTTGGTTTAATTCCTGAATGGCTAAATTGTTTATGCAGGCTGTGCAAAAAAGGCTTGCCATTAATATTGAAACTAAAACTAAAAATTTTTTCATTTTGTAAACTCCGATTTTTTTATTTTAGAAAAAACGATAATTTATAGCAAGAAATTTTACAATTAATTGAGCCAAGTGAATGATTTTACAATATTATCTGCCGTGGCAGGGCCTTCAATTTTTACGTTAAAAAGCCTGTAATCATCGTTGTTTAAGTCCATTAAAGGAATTTTATTCACGTTTTTAAGCATTTCTGTTTTAACAAGTTCATCCATTTTGTTTCTTGTAACCATATTTAAAATAGAAACAACGGAAGTGTTGCCGATTGGCCCTAAAATATTTGAAATTTTCTTTGAAAGCTTGCCTAAAATTTCAATGTCGCCGACACCGCCTAAAATGTCATAAGTTCCAAAAGTATATGTGCTTAAATTGTCGCCTTGAGAATAAATTTTTAAATCTTGAATTTTAGCATCGCTAACTTTTAGGTCGCCTTTAATTCTGTTAAAGTCGCCATGCTTATAGGGGGTTAAAAGTTCGATAACATTATTTATCGTAAGCCCGAATATTCCGCTTTTTAAGAAATTGGATGCCCTTAAAAGATATTCTATTGAACCTAACTTTGGCATTCTGCCGTTTAAAATGGCAAATTCTGCATTTGCATTTATTTTTCTTACATAATCGTCCAAAGTAAAATCTTTCATGGAAATTACAAATGTGCCGTTTGCGCTGCCATATATTTGCCCCGATAAATTAAAGAAAGCTTTTGTTAATTCGTCTGCTTCGCAATTCATAAAATCAGATTTTACAAATATATCTTTGGTTTTGAAATTATAGCTGCCAACCCCCCTAATTAAACCGCCTGCAATTGAAAGGTAAGCATCATCTATTTTTAGAGATGTTTCTTTGTTATGGGAAAAATTCATTTTTAAGTTGTTTGCAATAATTCCATTGAAATTAATTTCATCTGCAACCAATGAACCTTTTTTAATTAAAATATCTTCAGGCCTTATTGTTGTTGCATTTTGGGTTTGGGAAATAATATCCCCTTCTTTTGGTGCCGTTGAATTTGCAAATGCCGCAAAAGATTTTAAAAGGTTATTAATTGAAACAGATTCAAAATGAAGCAAAACATTGTTTACAACAATCGGATATGTAAGTTTGTTTATAAAATCTATATCGATATTGCCTGTTGTATTAAAAGCGGAAAGCCTGAATTTTGCATGGCCTGTTTTTTCTTTTAAAACAATTTCAATGTTATCTATAAAAGATTCATAAACGGGAACAAAAACTTTTGAAAAATTCAACTTGCCTTTAATTGAAAGGTTTGTTATATCGCCGTTCATAACAAGGTTTGATGTAAAAAGCCCTTCTTTAATTAAAGATTTTTTGAATATTGGGTTTAAAAACCTTACAGGCGCAGGGTTTGGAGTGAAGAATTTTAAATTGTTTAAAACAATGTTGCCTTTATTCAGCTTAACCCCGCCTGAAACATTTATTAATTCATAAATTGTTTGTTTGTTGCTTTGAGATAAAATGTATTTGAAATATTTAATATAGTTTATATTTGCATAGCTGCCATTGAATTTAATTTTAGATGAAATTTCCCTTTTAACGTTTCTATCACCCAATTTTAACCCCATAAAAGACATATCCGAGCCTTCATTTAAAAGAATTGTAAGATAACTTACATAAGAATTAAGATTGCCTGTTAATCTTCCTTTAATAGAAGCTTCGCCATCCAATTGAACGGGATATTTTAAATAGGGGTTAATTAAGCTGTCGCATTCAATTTCATTCAAATTTGTTGAAACAAAAACGTTAAATTCGGGGTTAATTCTGCCGTCTGTTTGCATAAACCCGTCTATATATAAAGGCAACGTTCCATATAAAATATTAAAAGCGCTTAGCATGGTTTTTTCATTTTTAAATTTTACTTTGCCGCTTTGAATTGAAACTTCCCTTTTATTTATGGCATCAAACAGAGAAACTTTAACAGGTAAAAATTCGCCGTCTATTTTATCGCCGTTTAATTTTATTCTGCCTGAAACATTACCTTTCGGGTTTTGAACGGTTTTTAAGAATTTGGCGGTTTTATCGGGAAGTATTTTTACCAAAAGTTTAAGATAGTTTGAAAATGGGGAATTATAGAATATAAGTTTTAAGTTGTTGTTCGGTTTAATTGATGCAAAATGGTTTATAGCACCATATATTGCAAAATTAATTCCCGCGGCGTTTATTTTTAAATCGTTAAATTTGGCGTTTTTGCCCTTTAATTCTATATTTCCATCCCTGAAATAAAAATCTGAGCCCTTTTTGTTCACGCCTTCAATTTTTCCGTCAAAATCAAAGCCCGATAAATCAAGCTCCGTTGCATTTGAATAAATTAAACCGTTTGCTTTAACGTTTCCTTTTGCAATAAATTTGTTTGTTACAAACAACTGCCCCAAATTTTTTGCAAAAAGCCTGTTTTGAGGCGCAAAAAGTTCAATGTTATCTAAAATAAATTTTCCTATTGTGTGAGATGAAATGTTATCTGAAATAAATTGAATGTCTAAAGTGGACGGAACTCCTTTTTGAATTTTATTTTTTGCGCCCTTTTGAAAAACGCTGCCCTTTATTTTAAAAGGAGAATCAAAAATATCTGCCGTTAAATCAAATTTTGCATCATTTTCAAAGGTTAAAATTCCTTTCAGGTTGCCCCCTTTAATTTTTGGAACAACGTTTAAATTTATTCCTTTAAAAACAAGCTTTCCTTTGGCCAAAATTGAATCTGATTGTTCGCCAAAAACAGCATCGGGCGGAATATTTCCCGATAAATTAAGGTAAAAATCAAGCAAGCCTGAATTTGGCTGAAAACTTTTTAAAAATTCGCCGCCATCTAGCGCCGTTGTTACAATTTCAGAAGTTTCAGCTATTTTAATTGCTTTTTTTGCTTCAATGTTTTCAACAAAAACATCAACCAATAAATTTCCCGATGTGTCGCAATTGCCGTCTATTTTTGCTTTTGCGCCTTCTATTAAACCTTGTGCGTTATTAAAAATAATTTTATCTTCATCAAAAACAACTTTTACTTTTCCGTTTGTTAAAACGGTGTTCAGGCCGTCTAATGTAACGGTTGCATCATTTGTTTCAAAAAAGCCTTTTAAGTTTGCTTTTTCTTTTGTACCTTTTGTTTTAAGCTCTATTGTGCCGTTTCCTTTTAATGTCATATATGGAAGCGGGCCTAATTTTAAATTAAGAATTTTTTGAACGGGCATCAAAACCTTATGTGCAAAGGCCAAATCTAATTTGCCCGTTGATTTAATGCTAAATTCGGCATATGGCATTTTTTGCATTCTTGTTTTGCCGACAACCGTTAAAATTGAACCTTTCGGTGCATTTGCATAAACCGTTATAATAACGTTTCTTCCTAAAAATTCGCACTCGCCAAAAGATGTTTTTGCATTTTTCGGCCTTTCAACCACATAAACATCATCAAAATTTAATTTTCCTTTAACCGAAAAATTATCTATATCTTTAAATTTAAACTTTGCACCGCCGTTTACAATGGCGTTTGCATTATATTTTTTAATGTTTTGAACGTATGGCTCTTGAAAAGGAATAACTGTATCAGGAACCAAAGAAATTAAATCTTGAAGGTTTGTATCCGATATTTTAATTTCAAGGTCAGGTTCAATTTCTTTTATATTAAAAAGGTTTTTAATTTCCCCTTTGTATTCAACATTTACCCCTTTTGTTAATATTAAACCTTTTTTAATAAGCAGGTTTTTATCTTTAAAGTTATATATATTTTCAAAAATAAGGGGTTTTTTGGTTTTAATTTTGTTTGTTTCGCCTTTATAATCAAACTTAATATCAACATTATCCAAAAAGACGGTCAGTTTAAAATCTTTTTTGTTTATTGCGGTTGAATAAATATCAATAAAAGAATTTGTGCTGTAAACATTAAATTTATAAAGATATTTTTTTAAAAAAGACGTATCTAACCCCGAAATTAAAACCTCATGGCGGTTTAATTTCATTGAATTTTTATTTTTTATGTAATCTATATCTATTAAATAATTTGAAACTTTATTGTTTATTTTTATATCGCCGGTTGTTTTAAGGTTAAATTTTGCCCTGTTATCAAGCCCCAAGCTCTTTAAATCAAAACCCGAAAGTTCAAAATTTGTTTTTGTAAAATTATCGTTGAAATTTATACTGTAGGCTTCAACATTTGCGTTTATATTTGCCAAATCAAGCTTAAAAAATGGTTTATTGCCTGTTTTTATATATTTTGCAAAATCAAAAACACCTTTTTCATCTCTTTTTAAATTAACTTCTATATAAGAAGTTTCAAAATCGCTTACAGAAAGCTTTTTTATAAATAACGGCAAAATTTTGATTTCAAAATTTAAATCATTAATATCCAAATAAGGCTTCAGGCCGTTTTTGTCTTTAATCAAAATTTTAGGCGATTGAAGGTTAAAATTCAGCCCCTTAAAGCTTCCTTTAATTTCATCACATTCTAAAACAAGGTTGTATTTGTTATATAAAAAACTTTTAATAAAATTAATATCTTCAACCTTTTTAACCGTATAAAAACAGCCTGAAATAATTACTGCCAAAAAAACAATAAAAATAAAAAACGGTATTAAAAATTTTTTATTTAAAAAAACCTTAGTTGACATAGTTGAAATTATACAAAAAATACCCCTCTTTTTGCAAAATTTGAAAAAATAATTTAAAATTTTAAGTATGAAAAAATTCTTTCTATTCATTTTATTCATAATATTTTCGATGTTTATGCCCCATTTGGCATATGCAGATATTAATTCAAGCTTTTTATCAAAAGATACTTTTATTCCCGTAAACCCCACAAAAGCAATCTCATCTTCCGTTTTAGAAGAAGGCGATTTTGTTTATTTCATTGTGCCGTCTGATATGTGGCTTGGCGAATATAAAATAATACCGAAAAATTCAATTATAAAAGCGCAAATTAAAATGTTAAAAATGCCGATAACGGGAATTAATGCTGCCATGAGAATTGAAACGCTTGAGATGGTTTCTCCCGACGGCAGAAAAAATTCGATAAAAGGAACGGTTACATATAAAGGGGAAAGGCAAATAGGGGGCGATTTAACCCCGCCAGCTTCTTATAACAAAGCGCTTCACCCAAGAAAAGGGGAATATTATAATGGCGTGGTTGCCCAATATGTTCCAAGCGGGGAATATGAATTTGGCCAGCATATAACCTTAATGCCGAACGATACCTTATATATAATTTTGGATGAAGATTATATTCCATATTAATAAAAATAAAAATTAAGATTTTAATTAAAATTTAATGTATAATATTTCAAAAACGGAGGAGATTAATATATGAAAATAAAAAATGCTGTATCTGCACTAACCGTATTTGCCTTAATTTTAAGCACAAGTTCAGTTTTTGCTGCAGGCAATTTTTCTTATACAACCCCCCAAACAAACGTTCAAAATGTTAATTCCCTGCAAGGTTCAGTTACATACGTTCCTGCGGGAAATGTTACCAATGTTATGCTTTCAAGCGCTCTAAATTCAGAAACGGCAACCGTTGGAAGTGCCGTTAGCGCAACTTTAACCAATGATTTTATTTATAACGGAAAACTTATAGCTTCAAGAGGAAGTGTTTTAAACGGCACAATAGTGAAAGCAAAAAAAGCGGGTTTTGGAAACAGAAACGGCCAAATTCAGGTTGTTTTTAACAATTTAAGAACCCCTCAGGGCTATAATATTCCAATTAACGCCGTTTTTAAAACAGATGATAACACAGGCATTTTAAAGGGCGGCACAAAAATGGACGGCGCCAAAGATTATGCTAAAAATACTGCAATTGGCGCAGGCGCAGGCGCAGCTTTAGGCACAGCCATGGGCGCTTTATCATCGGGTTCTGTCGGCAAAGGTGCAATCTATGGCACAGCAATCGGCGGCGGCTTGGGGCTTGCAAAAGGCGCTATGAATAAAGGTGAAAACGTTAATATTCCTGCAAGCGCTTATCTTGATATAATGTTTACACAACCTATCACTTTATCTCAGCCCACAGAATACAAATACGATTATTAATTTAATCTGTCAGGCTATTTTAAAACCTTAACTATTATTTAAAATAAAAACATAAAATAACAAAAAAAGAAGAAAAAATGACATTTAAAACAAGCAATTACAACTTAGAAGAGGATAAAACACCAAAAACAAACGGGGTGGAAAAAGAACTTCCGCATACCTTTGATAATGACAATGACAATTTTTTTAAATATTTTGCATTGTCGGCATTCATTTTGCACCCTTTGTTTGTGCTTGTTCTTTGGCTTGGTTTTGTTGTTGCAATGCTTCTTGGAATTCACAATCCGCTTGTAAATAAGCCTGAGTGGAAAACAAAAGATATTGAATTTGTTTTAACCCAAAACGAAGCAGAACCGATTAACAAAAACACAAAATATCGTTCTGATAAAAATTCAAGAGCAGGGGGAATCCATGACCCAAACAGAAAAGTTTCAATGCCATCCCCATCGCCTGCACCTGCAGCAAAACCCGTTCAAAAACAAAGCCCTGCGCCGCAACCTGTTCAAAAGAAAGTAGCGCAAAAGCCTGCTATGAAACCAATTCAAAAACCTGTTTCAAAACCTGTTGCAAAACCTGTTGCAAAACCCGCACCGCAAGCGCCAAAGGCTGTTAACAGACCGTCTAAACCAATGGCGCCTTCTCAAAGGCCTGTTTTAAAACCTTCAACATCAACTCCAAAACCGCAAATGCCAAAATTGGCAAAAGCGCCTTCAAGCCCGTTTAAGGTTGCCGTTCCAAATACAGGCGCACCTGTAGGAAAAGGTTTTTCAACAAGCACAGGCACAAAAACATCAGGCGGCGGCGGCTTAGGTTCAAGCTCAGGTGGCTCATCCAAAGGTGCCATGAATATGCCTGCACCACAGTTTTCAACCTCAAGAACTGCAAGTTCAGCTTCCAGAGGAACAGGCACAAGAAGCGGCACCGGCCGTGGCGGCTATGGCACAGGCAATATGGGAAACCCCGGCCCCGGAAACCCGAAAGGCGCCCCCGGTATAGATGCCATAAAATCGCCTCAATGGGGCCCTTATATGAGGGAATTGGAATCTAAAATTAAAAGAAATTGGCACCCGCCAAAAGGTGATACATCAAAAAGAGTTGTGCTTTTATTTAAAATAGGCAGACGAGGAGAGCTTTTATCCGTCAGAGTTTCAAGGCCTTCAGGTTCAAGCGCAAACGATCAGGCAGCAATGTCTGCGGTTCAAATGTCTGCACCATTTAGGGCACTGCCGCCTGAATTTACAGGCTCAAGCGTTGAAATTGAATTTACTTTTGATTACAACGTTTTAGGCGCAAGTTACAGATAATAATATAATAGGGGAATAAAAATGGAACTTTTAATTAAATCATTCTTACTTGATTGGCCGGTTTTAACACCGATTTTAATCTGTTCATTTCTTGTAATTGCCGTTGCAATTGAAAAAATTACGTATTACACAAAAAATAAACGTGATATAGGCACTTTTATCCAAAACCTTCAAATGGCATTAGCCAAAAACAACATTGGCGCAGCCAAAAGAATTTCAGCCGATTTGGGCGGAATTATTTCTGAAATGACAGAAGAAGGTTTAAGAATTTACACCGAACAAAGAGCAGGCTTTTCAAGAGCTTATGACATTTCAAGCTCTCTTGCAACAAGAAAACTTGAAAAACACTTGAATATTTTGGGAACAATCGGCGGCGTTGCCCCGTTTTTAGGGTTGTTTGGCACGGTTGTAAGAATTTTATATACCTTCCAAGATTTGGCAACAAAAGGCAATCAATCCGCAGAAGTTGCAACAGGTATAGCTTCAGCCCTTGTTGCAACAGCGTTTGGTCTTGGCGTTGCTATTGTTGCGGTTATTTTATATAACTACTTCCAAAGCGTGGTTACAAGGTTTGAATCTGATTTCAAACTTATTAAATTAGTATTTTTAAGCTTTATCGATTCCGATGAAGAAGTTCATGTTGATGAAACAGGAACAATTGCACTGTAAGAGGGTTTTATGGCAATCAAAGTTACAAAAGATGAAAGCGGCAAAAAGCAAACCTTTAACGAGATAAATATCACGCCTTTAACGGATATTTTTCTTGTACTTCTGATTATTATGATGGTAATTGCACCAAGCTTTCAATCGGTAGATAACAACATTAAAATTCCTGAAATAACTTCAGGCACAGGGGTTGAAGAATTAAACGCAACCGTTTCCGTTACAAAAGCGGGGGAACTTTACCTGAACGGTGAAAAAATTTCTGAAGATACGGTTGAAGAAAAACTCTTAGCTTTAATTGACGGGAATGACGCCAAAGAAGTTATTGTTAAAGCAGATAAAGACGCCAAAAGCTCAGATATTTTAAATATAATGCATGCTGCACAAAATGCAGGCTTTAAAAAGCTTATTGTAGCAGGTGAACCTTTAAGCCAAAAAGAACAAGACGAACTTGAAAAAGAGGCAAAATGAAACGACCCACATTTAATGAAATAAATATAACGCCGTTAACGGATATTTTCTTGGTTTTGCTTATAATTATGATGGTGATTGCACCAATGCTTGACCAACAGGGTTTAAAGCTTGCAATTCCTGAATATGTTGAACAAACTCAAGATAACCAAAACGAAGAAAGCAAAATTTTAACAATAGTTGTGGATGAAAACAACAAATATTATATAGATGATGTTGAAATTCCCGTTAATAATTTGGCAAATGAAATTAAAACAAGGTCAAAAACCTTAACAGACGGGCTTATGATTGAAGTTCAAGGAAATTCAACCCACGGAAGCGTTGTAAAACTAATGGATGTAGCAAGAAATTCGGGAGTTCAGGCAATTTCTATAACGGAGATATAAAATGGCACGCAGAATGGGAAGAGTTGGAAATACAATTTTGGCAATGTTTGCAATTGTTTTTGTCATAATGTATCTTCCCGATGATATTAAAAATTATAATCCGTTTGATAAAAAAGCAATTTATGCAAGAAATATCAATAAAAAATTAAATCAAATTAAAAATGTAGTGCCGCTTAAAATTAACGAACCAACGGAACTGGACGGCCTTACAAAAGCAGATATTTATAAAATCAGAAAAAATTATGTAAAAGATTCCATTTTTTGGGATAAAAGCTATGAGCCAAGCAACGATGTTTTTGGGCAAATTGAAGATAACAAGCCTTGGTATGGCCTTGAATATTCAGGTTGTATGGCGGCAGTTAAAGGAAGCGAGCTTGTTAAAGACGGCCCTTCTGAAGAAAGCAGGTTTATAAACAACCCAAATATGCTTATCGGCGTTGAGTGCGGCGGCTATGACACAGATAAAAATGACAGCATATGCAAAGACAAAGCATTTTGGTTAATGCCTGAAAAATTAACCTATGACGGCCGATTTAAAACAATTAAGGCTGAATATAAATTGCCCTATGCTCAGAAATGTTCTCTTGTCGGCATAAACGCAAGAGATTTGGGATACAATTATATCCATGCAGGTTCCACAAGCAACATTAAGTTTAAAAACGGCCCAAGCGCTAAAACATCTGTATATTCTTTTAAAGACTATATCCATAAAGGCCCAAGCTGCGGCCTTGAAGGCGGATGCAACAACGGTTCGCCATATCAATCGGAAGTTGCTTTTGACTATATTCCAAAAAATTATAATTCGTCAATTTTTCTTTCCCTTTGGATGTATGAACCAAACAGAATTACAAAAAGGCCGGATTTAAAATATACAATATCTATTCATAAATAAAAATGAAAATTTATCCGATTCAAAAACAACAAATAAATATACCAAAAACAATGCCCGCTTTTAAAGGCGGGGCAAGAAAAACAAATTTGCCATATGATGTTTTTGAAAAGGGTAACTTAGCAACATCAAAGATAACAAGCGAAATAAATGAACCTTCTTTTATCTTTGCGCTTAGTAAAATAGAAGACAAACAAAGCGCTTTTAGAAATTTTGACTTTGAAAAAGAAGGTTTTCATATTGAATTAAAATATCCGAGAAAAGCTTTTATAGAAGATGTTGAAACAATTTTAAAGGGAAAAAGCGAAGAAGAAAAAGAAAAATTATTTTCAGATTTTGGCTTTAGGCTGATAAAAGCAAACGGCACAAAAAGTTTGGAAGGTTACCCGAAAACAAAAAGGTGCAATATTTTTGGCGCTAAAGACAAAAAAGAGGAAGAATTAAACAGAGCAGTTAAAAAATTTAGTGAAGATAATTCAATTTTAATAGAAGGGGAAGATGAGCTTTCTTTTGAATTAACGGGAATTTTTTCAACATTTCCCGAACTTTACACAACGGTTGGCAAAAAGCAAAACAACACCCACGATTTTACTTTAGATATTCACACCCTTTGTGTTCTTCAAAATGTAATGAATGACCCTGATTTTGAAATGTTAGATGAAGATGACAAAAGATTGCTTCAAATTACCGCCCTTTTGCATGATATTTCAAAAAAAGAAGGTGTAAACGATGAAACCCACGCCGAAACAGGCGCAATTGCCGCCAATTTGATACTTAAAAAAATAAAAATGCCAAAAAAGAAAAAAGAAGATATTTCAAAGCTGATTCAAGAGCATGAATGGTTAAAAAATTATAATTCCCCAAGAAAAAATGAATTTGAAAGAACCGAATTTGCAAAACAATTGGCACAAAGGCTGAAAGAAAAAAGGCTTGCTAAAATGGAAGTTATTTTAACAAAAGCCGATATGATGGCCGTGAAAAAAGAAGGCGCTTTTTTTGAACATTACAAAAAGGCCTTTTATCAAGGAAAAAAAGAGCTTATGGGTTTTGCCGCACAAAAAAATTCCTGCTTATTTAACAATCAAAAAAAAGACCCGCCAAGGCTCAGTTCAATTAATTTTTAAAAATTAAATGCGCCTTAATTAAGGCGCATTTTAAAGAGCTTAGTTAAAAATAAAAGCTTTATTTTTCATTTGTTTTATTTATCGGTGCTTTTTCTATTTCAACTTCAGGGTTCGGTGAATCATTCGGCACCATTAAAAAAGGCGGTTTGAATTCGTTTCTTTTCTTTTTCATGTTTTTTTCAAACTTTTTTCTGCCTTCTTGTTTCATTTTTTCCAGTTCTTTTAATTGTTTTTTATCTAAAATGCTTTCAAATTTTTTCATATTTTGAACTCTCATTTGGTGCATTTTTTTGTTTAATTCACGAACATCGTTTCTTAATGGTTCAATTAAAGCTTTTTTTTCTGCATCTGTGTTAAAAGAATTTTCAATTTTTCTTATTTCTTCTCTTTTTAATTTAATTTGTTCCATTAAAGGCTTCATTTCTTCTCTGCCCTTTTCTTGAATTTCTTTGGCCTTTAATTTTTGCTCATCTGTTAATTTAAGCCTTTTTTCAAATTCTTGTTTTCTTTTTTCCATATATTGTTTTTGAATTGGCGGCTTTTTAAAATCGGGGGTTGGTTTTACCACATTTTTTTGAATTGGAACATTTTGAGACGGTGTTGTTTCTGTTTCATTTGCAAAAACAGAAGATGGAACAGTTATGGCAAGTGCTAAAACCGCCAAAGTCAAAAATGCTTTTTTCATAAAATTTCTCCTTTTTTATAATAAATCTTTTAATTTTTCGGCAAGTTCTTTTTTTGCATTATAAATTCTTGATTTTATTGTGCCGATTGGGCATTTCAATTTTAAAGAACATTCTTCATAGCTATAGCCTTCAATTTCAGAAAGCATTATAACTTCTTTTAATTTTGGCTTTAATTCTTCAATTGCTTTTATTATTCTCTCTTGCCTTTCCTTTTTTAAAAGAAGATTTTCAGGCGTTTTTCTTTCTTTGATGTTTTCAAAAATTGCTTCATCTTCAACATGCGTTTCATACCTGTTTTTGGCAGATTTCAGATAATCTCTTGAAACGTTTGCTGCAATTAAATTTATCCAAGATTTAAAACTGCCCTTTTCTTCATATTTTTTTGCAGTTAAAACCCTGATATAGACCTCTTGCTCTAAATCTTCATTTTCCCTGCCCATAAATTTTCTGATTACATTTTTTACATTTTGTTTGTTTTCTTCTATTAAATTTTTAAAATCCATTATTCCACCGTTATCAAACCGTATGAATCAACAGGAAAGCCGTAATCATAGGCGCTTAAAACTTCCCCGTAGAAATTGTTGTCGGAATTTACATTATAGCCGACAAGAAAAAGTGCGCTTGAAGCCAAGAAAACTGTTAAAAAAGCGCATGCTATTTTGATTGCGGCTTTTTTCTTTGTTTTTCTTTTTAAAACCTCAAAGCGAACTTCTTTTAAAAGGCCTGAAACCTTGTCCATTTCTTCTTGCTCTTTTTTGCAATCAGGGCAGGTTTCTATGTGGCTTTTCAGTTCTTCTTCGCTTTTAAAAATAAATAGTGTTTGATATTTGCTGCATTTAGTTTCCATTTTTATTTTACCCTTTGTTATTTAATATAACGATTGAAAATAAAAATTGTTCATTTTTTTAAAAAATAAATTTAACAACCACCCTTATTGCTTATTATAAACTATTTGGAGTAATTTCGCATTAAAAAGGTTGAAATTTATTTTTCAGCGTTTAATAATCTAAGTGTAGATGTTGATTCATCTGCGTGAATTTTTATCGCGGGGTGGAGCAGCCCCGTTGGCTTCAGTTGAAGCCAAGTAAAAATTATCGAGTCGGGCGAGCCCGATGAGATACCTGCTCAATAAAAAATTGAATAATATCGCGGGGTGGAGCAGCCTGGTAGCTCGTCGGGCTCATAACCCGAAGGTCGTAGGTTCAAATCCTGCCCCCGCAACCATTTTAAGGCTCATTGATTGAGCCTTTTTTAACAGGCAAGATTTGAACCCAATGTTAAAGACTTATTTCAAGCTCATAGCTTGAAATGTCCTTTTCCAAAGCAACCATTTAAAAAGCTCTTAGAAAATCTTAAGAGCTTTTTAAATGCCTGAATTAAACTATATTGTAGCTGCTTCCCTTTTAAAACCTCATTTCTTCCCCATCTTTTGGGATGAAGAAATTTTTTAGGTTATTTTTATTTTTAAATTCAATATAATCTTTTCTTGTAAGGGTTAAGTGGCTTACCGTATCCATATGACTTATAATTATTGAAGCGTTGGGTGCGTTTTTCATTGTTTCATTCACATCTTCTATATTCATAATAAGCCTTTCGCCGCCTAAAACCATTGCAGCGCAAGCGTTTAAGAGAATAACATCTGGGTTAAATTTTTCAATCGTTGTTTTTATTTCATTGCACCAAATGCTATCCCCTGCAATATACAGGGTTTTTTCGTTGTTTGATTTAAAAATAACGCCCATAGCGTCATATTCCATTCCCATTTTTTCGCAAATGGGCTTTATAATTTCTTTTTTGCCATGTTCTGTTTTTGTTTTAAATAAAGTTATATCTTGAAATTTTGTTCCTTCATAAGCTAAAATTTCAACATTTAAAAAGCCTTTTTTCAAAATATATTCTTTGTTAAATTCATTTTGAACAAAAATTTTAACATTTTTATCAATGCTTTTTTCTGCAAATTCATCCCAATGGTCCGGGTGAAGGTGGGTGATTATAACGGCATCAACATCCACAATTTTTTCTATTTCAAAAGGAAGTTCCACCCTTGGTTGGCGAACATCTGCATTGTATGCACCAACAAACCCTTCCATATACCCTTTTGGCATAAGCCAAGGGTCAATTAAAAATTTTTTATTTTCATATTCAATAATAACCGTTGCATTTCTTATTTGTGTTATTTTCATATCATTTTTCCTTTCAATTACATTTTAATATACGTTTTCTTTTTGACAAGTATGCACTTTTTTGTATAATACTTACTAAAAAGTAAATCAGGTTTATTTATGGCAAAAAGAAAACAAGAAGAATATCAATGCCCGCTTGAAGTTGCAATGGAAATTATTGGGGGAAAATATAAAGGGGTTATAATCGGGCACCTTATGGATAAAACTTTAAGATACAGCGAATTAAAAAAGCTAATTCCCCACTCAACTCCAAAAATGCTTATTCAGCAGTTAAAAGAACTTGAACAAGATGGCATTATTAAAAGAAAAATGTACCCTGTAGTGCCCCCAAAAACGGAATATTCACTAACAAAAAGGGGCGAAGGGCTAATTCCTGCCATTATTGAATTAAACAGGTGGGGGGTTAATTACCTGAAAGAAGAAAACATTAAATGCGCCTATAAAGGCGAAATTTAAGCCTTTTTGCTATTTTATGGCATATATAAATAAATAATAAAGCCAAAGGGAAAAACCTTTGGCTTTTTAAATTTTTAATGGTGGCAGTGGTGGTGCTCGCCGTGGCAATTGTGGTGTTCATCGTGGTTACAGGAATTTTCGGTTAATTCAAGAGAACCATCTAAATAGCTTTGAACAAGTTCTCTTATTTCAATTTCAGGGCAACCGCAAACAACATCCACTCCATTTTGTTCTAAAACGCTTTGCGGCCTCAAGCCCATTCCGCCCGCTAAAACAAGGTTTGCACCGTTATCGGCAAGCCAATTTGTGCACTGACAAGAAACGCCGCCATCAGGAATTTTTTCTTCCATATTTTTTATTTCTTTTTTTTCTAAATCAACATCAACAAAGGCAAAATAATCGCATTTTCCAAAATGTGAACAAAGCTTGCCTTCACTTGCAGGAACAACAATTTTCATATTTTTTCTCCTTTTATAAACAACTTCATCTTACCATAAATTGTTAATTTGTTAATTTTGCCCAAAAGAACTATGGCTAATCGGGCAATTTAAAAAATTTTTGAAAATGAAAAATTATAATTATGAAAAAAATAATTATTCTATCGGCTTTTTTATTTCTAACACCGCAATGTTTTGCGGATGAAACCATTTACCCAAAATATGAACATCTTTTTGAAGAAGAAAAATGTTCTTGTAATCAAGTTATAATTGATTGCGAGAAAAACATTTTGTGCAAAGGAAACATTTTAGAGGTTGAATTTGAGTGTCCTTATAAATCGGAATGTTCAAACGCAGGCGATAAAGTAACCTTTTTAATAAAAGATGCAGTTTATACAAAAGAAGGAACATTGTTAATTCCCGCTAATTCTAAAATTTTAGCAACGGTTATAAAAATTAAAAAACAAAGAGTTCCAAACAAAAATGCAAGGGTTTATTTTTCTTTTAACTGTTTAGAAACGCCTGACGGCACATTATATGATATGAAAGCAGTTCCAAACACAAAAGATGCCTCCTTAAAAGAAGGCCCTTGGATGACAACGGGCAAACTTGTTTCATATACCTTAGGCTTTGGAATTATCGGCGCAGGCGCAGGCACAGGGTTTGCTTTCATTCCAAACCCCGCAAAATTAGGCGCAGGCTTTGCAATCGGTATTCCCGTGGGAACAAGCGTCGGGTTAATAACGGGGCTTATAACGCCGGGGTTAAAATACCATGCAAAAGCAGGCGAAAAAGTTAAAATAATTTTATGTGATAATCTGGAACTTGAAAAACAGGATGATGAATGCGAATGCATAGAAGAATAAGCTAAATCAACTATCTTTTTTGACCCTTTTTTAAAAAATTGTTAGAATAAAAAATATTTATAAAAAGGGTTAAAAGATGATAATTCAAAATGTTCCAAAAAGTTGTTCTTATAAAAATATCGGCTTTTTTCTTATATTGGCTGTTTTTATGTCTTATATAAGCTATGCTTCAAGCACAAATGGCGAAGTTTTGAATTTTTTCAAAAATAATGCCCAAATGGCAAACCTTGTTATGGCAGAAATTCTCCCCGTTTTATTTTTTGTGCTTTTAATTATTTATACAGTTAACTTGGTTCAAAAAAGGCAAAGCCTTAAAATGCCGCAAAATATTAAGGAAGTGAAAATTGAAAAAAGCGGAATTGAATTTAGATTTTACGACCCTTTTAAAAACTTTTCAATAACAGAAGATAAGCTGATGGGTTTAGAAATAGTAATGAACATTTTTGAAAGAAGAAAAGAAAACAGAAGATACCATAAAAGCCACTCCGCTTTGTTTTCAAGCAGATATACAAAAGAAACAGTAATAGATGAAATTGCGCTTATTTTCACACTTGCCGATAATCAAAAGTTTGAAATTGTGAATGCGCCTTCAGTTCCAATGGATGTTATTTACCAAATATTTGAAAACTTTAATAATATTCATAAAATTCAATACAGTTTTAATGGCAAAGGTGACACAAAAAAAATTGAAGAAGACATTGAATATTTCTATGAAAACAGAAACAGAAGGCTTCTTATAAACGAATTAAGGGAAAAATTGTTGCCCGTTGCAACAATTATATTTTTAGTTCTTTTGTTCTTATACATCTATATCACTGCATAAAAAAGGGTAAAAAAATTGTCTTTTAAAAAAAGAATATATAATGAAGCAAATGAAACAGCCTTTATAGAAGTTGTGAAGCGTTCGTTGTTTTTTATAGCATTGGCTTTGTTTGCGGGCGTTATGTTTTTTATGTATATAAAAAAAGAAATGCTTTCTCCGGATTTTAATTTTATTTCAAGCGTTGCAAATATATTCGCTGCAAAATATAAAAGTAATTCTAATTTTTACATTGTAATTATTCGTTTTTTCTCTTTTTTAATAATTATGACAGGGCTTATAAGCTTAATGTATATAATTCCTTGGGCAAGAAGAAGAATTAAATTAAAGGCGCCCGAAAACATCAAATACATTGAAATTGCAAACAATGAAGTATATTTTCACCATTTTGACAAAACATTTGATTACATAGTTTCAACAGATGAAATTAACAAAATGGAACTTTTAATACACACAAAATCATATTCATCTCCCGATATAAACCGCTGTTATATAGATTACATTGGCATAAATTTTGAACTTCAAAACAATAAAACGGTTTCGCTTTCAAATGTGCCTGCTTTTCCTATGGGCTTTATTTATGAAACCCTTGATTTTGCAAAAAATAACATAAAAAATTGCACTTATGATGTTTTTGGCGAAGGAAACAACCAATTTGTAAGAGAAAATATTATTTGCTTTTTAAATTCCGACTTTAAAAAAGGAATTTCTTCCGAAGATAAAACCTTTTTAAAACACATGTCAATGGCATCAATTCTTGTTCCTTTTATAGCCATTGCCTTTTTTTGTTTAATTAACGCAAACTATAAACCTTCTAATGATTTCACACCTTTTACAATTACGTTATTATACCTTATATTTTCCATATTTGATGTTATTTTGCTTGTTGAATATATAAGGGGAAGAAAATATCGCTGGGCGCTTGAAAGCGACTATAGAACTTATGTGGATAAAGAAGCCAATATGGAAAAATCTTTTCTTACAAAAAAATTTGAAGACCCGATTAAAAAAATGTCTGTAATATCCATTATGATAATAAAATTTTCTGTATGGGCAATTTGTATGTTTATTTTGATAAAATAAACTTTATTTTAATTGTTAATTATACACTATTTATTTAACCGACATGCCAAATTCCGGTATAATTGGGCTGAAAGCCAATAATATCAAGCATATTAAAAAAATATAAAGAAGGGTTGACAAATATAAATTTTAGGTAGATAATAAAAACATAAAGAAAAAGTGTTTGGCATACACTAAAAGAAACAAAGAAAATGCCGAGAGAGAAAGAAAATGTTAAGCATAAATCCTATAACAAATGTAAATAATACACCAAATAAAATAAGCTTTGGCAGGGGCGTTCAAACAAACTACGGTATAACGGCTCCCTCACCAAAGAAAAACATGGTTGAAGGCGGTTTGCTTACAGGTTTTGTTGGAACGGTTAGCCCAATGTTAAACCAAATTCATTCAAGAGCAAGAAGAATTGAAGCCGGCCTTGACGAAACAAAGATTAATTATTTTGCATAACCCCGAAGCTAACAACAACACATAATAAACAACACAATTTATTTATCGACACCTAACAACACAATCCCGAAGCTAACAACAATAGCTGACACCGCATAAAAGACGGTGTCTTTTAATATATATGGGTTTTTAAAAGGCAAATATATTTCTTTTTGAATTTTATTGAAATATGCAAATTTGCCCAATCGGTTTATATAAAATCAACAATTCTTCCTATTCAAACAAAAATAAACCGCAAAATAAAAGCGGCGAATTTTTTGCTGCAAAAAAATCTGTTCAAGAAGAAAAACAATATTATGATTGCCTAAAAGCTTCCGTTTTATTCAAAGGAAAAAACAAAACCAAACCAAGGGAATATTTAAGTTCAAAATATCTTTATATATCAAGAAAAAGTTCTATTTTAAACAGAGGGGAAAAAATCAGGCTCGATAAAACAGACTATTCAAAAGAAGATATTCAAAACATATTGGCTGAAAAAACCGCAGATAAAAAAACAGCCGTTTTGTTAACAAATTATCTTGAAGGTGTTGTTAATGAAAATAACCCCGATTCAAGCTATATTAAAAAACTGTTGGAACTTGTTTATGCCGATAAACTTCCCGCAGGGGCGCTTTTGGGGCTTCAAGAAGGGCTTTCTGTTAATCAAAACATAAAACAAGATATTGATAAACTTTTTGAATGCTATAGAACAGATAAAAGCGTGGCAGATGCTTTTGTTCCAACCTTTAAAACAAAAGATGAAGCAAATTCAAGCCTTTCTGTTGGCGATGTTTGCCAAATTGAAGGGGAAGACAGAATTTCAATTAAAAAAGATGAAGGTGAAATTGAAAAACTTTTTATAAGCAAAAACACATATTTAGAACTGTTTCCCCCTGTTGAAAGATTTTTATATACCCAATCAAACCAGCAAGATTGCTATTTTATATCTGTTTTTGATTCAATTTATTCAAACCCCCATTCAAGATATAAAATTTTAGGCTTATTTAACGAAAGAAAAAACGGCAAGGTGGACGCAAGCTTTGGGGGTTTTAAATATACAGGCAGCCATGTTTCAAGCAAAGATTTCAGCAGATACGTTTTAAGAGATCTTTCAAAAACCCTTAATTCCCTAAGAAGAATTTACCCGAACTATATGTCATATACAATGGAAGGGCTAAGGGCGCTTGAAGTTTTAAATGCTGAAGAAAAAAGAAAAAATGCCGAGAGCAAAATTAACAAAAAATATCATTATTACAAAAAACTTTTGGAAAAAAGCGAACATGACCCCATAGTTTGCAAAGATTTTCAATATTCAAGAGATGAACTTGTTGATTTTATAAATTTATACGAATCGCAAAGAAACCAAAGAAATATAATTTCAACGGAAGATATGAATATTCCCGTTTTTGATATAGATTACGGCTCTGTTTTATATGGGCTGAAGCTTTTAGATGAAAATAAAACCCCAAAAACCGATACAAAATGGGAAAGATATATTCTTGAAAGGTATAAAGAATATTTAGAAAGAACGGGCAAAAAAACCGTTCCTTTTAAAGAAGTTATCCCGATTGAAACTTACCAAGATATTTTCCAATGGGAAATCAACAAAAACACCCCAAGCCCATATACCTATGGCGGCAATTCCTTTTCTGCTTTCAGAGTTTTTGATTTGCCTTCAATGCTTTTGCCTTTATGTGATAACGAAACAACAGAAAAGCTTTTAAATATGCAAGACATTCAAAAAAGAGCTGTTTTAACCTGTTCTACGCCTTATGAAGACAAAACGGGAAGAAACATAAAGCCTTTTCATTCATATTCATTAATTCCGAAAGATGAAAACGGAAAAAGAACTTTTATTGTTAAAAACCCAATAAATACATTTCAGCAAATTGAATTAACAAAAGAAGAATTGAAAGAATGCTTTAATGTTGTTGAATTAGGGTTAATTGAACCCTTATCTTTTAATTTGCCATAGGTCTTTATTTAAAATTGCAAGAAAAGGAATTATTTCAAGGCGGCCGACAAACATATTAAATGTAAAAATAAGCTTTGTGAAAAAGTTTAAATCATTATAGCTGCCAACAGGGCCGATTGAAGCTTCAAAACCGGGGCCTGTGTTAGATAAAGTGGCAATGCTTCCCGTTAAAGCTAAAATTGTGTTTTGTTCAATTAAAGCAACTAAAACCGTGCTTATGGCAAAAATTGCAATAAAAAACATAAAAAATATTATAATTTGATGGCCTGTTTCAGGGGGAACCGTTCTACCGTCTAATTTAACAGGGGATATCATATTCGGATGAACTATTTTATTTAATTCATTTTTAATATATTTAAAAAGATAAACCCACCTTGCAACCTTTATGCCGCCTGAAGCAGAAATGGCAGAACCCCCTATAAACATTAAAATAAAAAGAAAAATTTGGGCTCTTTGGGGCCATAAAATGTAATCAGAGCTTGTAGAACCTGTTGATGTTATGGTTGATGCCGTTTCATAGAAGGCATCTCTAAGGGCAACATTAAATGGCATATTGCCTTCAAAATATAAAACAGCGGCAATTAAAAGAGTTATAACAAATACTATTCCAAAATAAGTTTTAAATTCTTCACTTTTGAAAAGTTCGTTAATTTTTCCTTTAATTAAAACTTTATAAGTTAAAATAAAATTCATGCCTGCCAAAAACGCAAACAAACCACCAACCCAAATTAAAGCTGAATTTTGCCCAATTAGCCCGTTTGCATAATTTGAAAAACCGCCTGCTGAAATTGTGCTGAATGATAAACAAATAGAATCATAGAAACTAAGCCCCAAGGCTGAATAACAAATAATTTGGATAACCGTTAATAAAATGTAAATAGACCAAAGCCAGCTTGCAGTGTGCCTTATTCTGGGGGTTATTTTTTCTTCCGTCGGGTTAGAGGCTTCAGCAAAAAATATTTGCCTGCCTGCAACCGCAAATTTTGGAAGAACCGCAATAAATAAAACCATAATGCCCATGCCCCCAAACCATTGCATTAAGGCTCTATACATAAAAAATGTTTTAGAATAGAGTGAAAAATCGGATAAAATTGTAGCACCCGTTGTTGAAATGCCTGAAACAGATTCAAATAAGGCATTTATTGGGGATAAATTAAAAAATAAAAAAGGAATTGCACAAATAATTGCATAACTTCCCCAAGACAAAAGAACTGTTGCAAGCGCTTCAGTTCTGTTCATAGAATCTATGTCTTTTTCATCTGCATCATTCAGGCAAAACAAAGTGCCGATTAAAAATGCAATAATACCTGTTACAAAAAAAGGGTGAATAGATGTAAATTCTTTATAAAAAAGAGCAAAAACAATGGGAAATAAAAACATTATGCTCATATATTTTAAGGCAATGCCCGTTGTATTTAAAATTATTTTAAAACGCATTTTTACTTACTACCAAAAAAATCTCTTATTTTTTGAGCATCATCTGCCATAGTGAACACAAGCAGGGAATCATTTGCTCTAATTAATGTTTGCCCTTTTGGAATTATTATTCTTGTTCCTCTTTGAATAATTGCAACAACGGCTCTGCAAGGAAGCTTTAATTCCATTAAGGTGATATCTTTAAAATCACACCTCACTTGAATTTCTTGAACTTTACCAAGGCCCCTTTCAACCGTTGCCAAAATTCCCATTTTTGAATCTATAATTTGGTTTTTAATTTCATTTAGTGCTGCCTGTTTTGGAGAAACGGCAACGTCCACCCCGACATTTTCAAACAAAGGAACTGTTGCTAATTGTTCAACCCTTGTAATAACCCTTGTAGCACCCATTTGTTTTGATAAAAGAGAACATAAAAGGTTTTTTTCATCACTATCTGTAACTGCAATCACAACATCCATTTGCCCAATGCCTTCACGGGTTAAAAATTCCGAATTTGTGCCGTCTGCATTTAAAACAAGCGTTTTATTCAAGTTTTCAGATAATGTTTCACACCTTTTATAATCTTTTTCAATTAATTTTACTTTTATTTTTGTTTTTTCTAAAAGCGAAGCTAATTCAAACCCGACGGTGCCGCCGCCTATAATTGCAACATTTTTAATTCTGGATTTTTCATCTACAAAGAATTTTAGAGCTGTTAAATCAAGCCCATCCGGAGTTCCCATTAAAATACATTTATCGTTTAATTGAATTTCATCGTTGCCGTTTGGAATAAACAAGTTGTCATTTCTTGCAATGCCGACAACTAAAGTTTCATTTTCGAAATCTATATCTTTTAATTTTTTGCCTAAAACAGGGGTGTCTTCTTTTACTCTGTATTCAAGAAGTTTCGCCCTTCCTTGATGAAAACTTTCAACATCCAAGGCATCAGGCACGGTTAAAATGCTGAAAATTTCCCTTGTTAATAATTCTTCGGGCCAAACAACAAAATTTATATTGATGTCATCTTCTTTTAAGGCATTATCTCTTATGATTTTTAAGGAATTTTTACATTCTTTTCTTGAAACAAGGCAAACCGTTTGAGCACAGCTTAAATATTTTGCCATAATGCAGCCAACAATGTTTGCTTCATCTGTTTCGCTTGATGCTATAAAAACATCTGCATTTTTAATATCTGCTTTTGTTAAAACATTTATATTTGAAGCATCACCCACGATTGTTGATAAATCAAGCTGGGAAAATTGATTAAGTTTTTCAATGTCAGGGTCAATAACAATTATATCGTGGTCTTCAAAAAATTCAGTTGCCACAATGGATGCTATATCGCCTGCGCCATAGATTACTATTTTCATAAGTTAAATTATATAATATAACTTGCTAAGTTCAAGTTTTATAAAATTCATTCATTTATAAGATGAAACAAGAAAAGGTTTAGAAAATAATTAAATTATGTTAATTCAATCTATAAGCGAATATTTAACCTATCTTGAAGTTGAAAGGGGCTTGAGCAAAAACACCGTTTTAGCATATGAAAACGACATTTTAGGCTTTTTTGATTATTTTAAAAATATAGAAGACCCAAACGAGATTAAAAGAATTCATTTTAGCGAATATACGGTTTATTTGGCGCAAAACGGGCTTTTGAGTTCTTCCGTTACAAGAAAAATTGCTTCAATTAAGGGGTTTTTCAGGTTTTTGGCTGCAAATAAAGAAATAAAATCAAACCCTTCTTTGTCTGTATCATCCCCCAAAATTCCGAAAAAACTGCCGAAAGTTATTAGCTATGAAGAAATTGAAAAACTTTTAAAAAACCGCTTAACAATAAAAGAAAAGGCCGTTTTTGAGCTTTTATACGCAACGGGTTTAAGGGTTTCTGAACTTGTTAATTTAACCGTTAAAAATGTTGATTTTAAAACCGGCTTAATAAGAACGACAGGAAAAGGTTCAAAAGATAGAATTGTTCCTATGGGAAAAAAAGCAAAAGAGGCTCTTTCCCGCTATATGAAAGAAAGAAACCTGCTATTAAAGGCAAAAATGGGTTCAGGCGCAGAATCTGATTACATTTTTTTAAACGACAAGTCAGAAAAAATTTCAAGACAGTGGGTTTATAATTTTATAAAAAAACAAGGCGAAACCATTAATAAAACAATTTCCCCGCATACAATAAGACATTCTTTTGCAACGCATTTATTGGAAAATGGGGCAGACCTAAGAGCTGTTCAAGAACTATTGGGCCATAGAAGCGTTGTTACAACACAATTATATACACATATAAGCAAAAAACGTTTAAGGGAAGTTTATTTTAATATAAACGGTTAAAAAATAAAGCAAATAAAAATGCACCATAATATTCATTTTGGTGCATTTCTTTTTCTTTTCTTTATAATACCATTCTTTAAACCTTTCTTCAAGGTTTGGTTTTTTATTTATTTTTATATTTTTAACTTCCTTTCATTCAGTTAATTCAACCTTTTTCACCCCATTACAACATAATGAATATTTTGTTGCATTTAATTTAATCGCACATTAAAAAACAAATAAGCCTTTTAAAATTGTTTACTTTTACTGAAAGGCGAGGCGTCG